>Ga0206126_10000378_pt1 | contig 61200 bp, 49 predicted proteins | sample Helgoland_Spring_5_FD_148621 | JGI IMG/M metagenome (GOLD analysis project Ga0206126, IMG submission 148621) | Pelagic subsurface seawater microbial communities from Kabeltonne, Helgoland, North Sea - Helgoland_Spring_Bloom_20160412_1 | ecosystem: Environmental > Aquatic > Marine > Epipelagic ...
GAAATCCACTGCGTAAGCAGCACTGGGAGTGTTAGTGGTACTACTGGAAATTGCTTGTGCACATGCAATGCCGGTTATGAAGGAGCTGGCTGCGCAACTCCTAAACAGTGCGTAGAAACTGAAGCCGCAACAACGACTGCTGGTGAAATCCACTGCGTAAGCAGCACTGGGAGTGTTAGTGGTACTACTGGAAATTGCTTGTGCACATGCAATGCCGGGTATGAAGGAGCTGGCTGCGCGACGGACATTGATGATTGCGCTGTCTCTCCTTGTATTAATAATGGGGTGTGTAATGATTTGGTTAACGATTACAATTGTGCATGCATAAACGGGTTTTCTGGAAAAAGTTGCGACGAGTGCGCTGCTGGAAGTGGTTTTGATGGTTCTGCCTGTGTCCCATGTGAAAATACGCAGGCGAACAACCTGATAACACACGACGCTGTTTGTGCGAATCAGACTTGTTCTGCTGGATTTGGAGTGGTTACTGACGGGTTTGATTTTAGTCTTGACCCTCTGAACACTACCACTACAAACTGCGTTGCCTGTACGGGGATTGATGCTTCGCCAGCTGGAAACGGAGTGTGTATTACTCAAACGTGCGGAGAAAATGAGCAGGTTGTAAGCGTTGGGTTTGACTCAAGTCTTGACCCAACTTCGTCTAATTCAAATTGCGAGGCGTGTGCTGCTGGGTTTGTTTCGACTGGAGGTCTAGACCCATTGTGTGTGGATATCGATGAGTGTGTATCGACCAACAACGCAAACTTCCCAGAGCTGTGTAACACTACAGGAACTGCTTCTTGCAATACGCTTGGTGGTGCAAATACAAGAAATTGCAATTGTAATGTGGGTTACGAGGGCACAAACTGCGAGACAGACATTGACGAGTGCAGCCCTAATCCTTGTCAGAACGGGGCTTTCTGCAGAGAAAGTTTTGTTGAAGCAGCTGTCTTCTTAGGAGATTATGTGTGCTCGTGCCAGGTACTTGGTTGGAACAACCCAGTAAACAATAATGGCAACGTGGGCTGGTCAGGTAAAAATTGTACTGTGAATATTGACGAGTGTGCGCAAGGCACACATAATTGTGGATCTTTCCACACGTGCATTGATACAGACGGTGATTTCTACTGCCAGTGCAACGCAAATTTTGAGAGCACAGCGGGCAATCCGCCCACCTGCGTTTGTCCTACTGGATACGGAAGCACACCATCAACCTGCACACAGTGCGTCTACCCAACAACAAATGACCAGCAAGACTCTCAGTGCACACCCGCGGAATGTCAAACCGACCAGTTTATTGTTCCGTCTGGTAATTTCAGTAGTGTTTTGGCTTACAACGACTTATCAAATTGCGCTTCATGTGTGAGTGGAAAAGTTTCAGACGATGCACAGTCTTTGGTGTGCGACGATTTTGACGAGTGTGCTGTAGGAATAGCTGCCACTTGTGGGTTTTTTAACGATAACGGCACCCCAGTCCAGATGGGTACTTGCGTCGAAAGCTCCACTGACGGAACTATACCATTAACTGATTTCAAATGCATCGCAGCTGCTGGGTTTGACTGCGCGACCCCTCCCTGTACAGATATAAAGGAATGTGACGCATCTCCATGCACCGGAGGTCCCAACACAGCAAGCTGTGACGATACTTACACTTCTGCAGACCCTACTGGTTTTCGCTGCACTTGCAACTCGGGTTATAGCGGCGATCTTTGTCAAACTGCAGATGAATGCACTTTGTCTGCGGAAGAAGGCAAAGATGGCACAGATGGTACACTTTATTGCATAAACGGCGGAACTCCTCAGGGGACTACAGGCTCCTGCTTGTGCAGTTGTGTACGCGGGTTTTCTGGTGGTAATTGTGACGAGTGCGAGGCTGGTTCTGGGTTAACATACGATTTTGAATTTCCAGAATGCGTTGTTTGTGCAAATGGTACAGTAAACAATGATATATCACACATTGCAGTGTGTGCTCCTCTTGGCTGTGCAGAAGGATTTGGCTTTACTTCAGACATTAGTGATTTGACTTTTGATTTTTTGTGGGATCCAGACGACACTAGTACAAATTCTGGAAACTGCAGGCGATGCATAACCGGGACTGAATCTGAAAATAACAACGGACAGTGTACACTTTGCGCTGTCGGGTACGAGGGTATGGATTGCGATACAGCATCTGATTGCAAAGCTACTGAAACTGCAACGGGCATTGCTGGCGAAATTCACTGTAAGGACACTGGGACTGTTTCTGGCGTAACTGGAGGGTGTCTGTGTACTTGTGACACCGGTTACGCTGGTACATTGCTTGGCTGTGAGATTGCAGTTCCATGCACCGCATCTGATAACATTACGAAGAGTGGCGATGATGGTCACTTCTACTGCATTAACGGCGGAACAGCAACTGGATTTACTGGAGATTGCGGGTGCTCGTGTGCACCAGGTTATAGTGGCACAAACTGCGAGGTAAACATCAACGAGTGCGCACCTATCCCGTGCCAACACGGGGGGGTTTGCAGCGATGGAATAGCTAGTTACAGCTGCGCTTGCGCCGACGGGTACTCTGGTGAAAACTGTGAAATTGCCAATGCGTGCGTTGCCTCTGATATACCTGGTAAGACAGGTACTGATGGGCTGATACACTGTCTGTCTTCCGGAATTGTTTCTGGTGTAACAGGATCCTGTGTGTGTGAGTGTAACGACGGTTACGATGGTCCAAGCATCGGCTGCGAGACCAGACTTCTGTGCGTTGCCTCTGATATCCCTGACAAGAACGGTACTGACGGTTTGTTTTACTGCGTTAATGATGGCACTATTCAGGGAACAACAGGGACATGCTCGTGCGATTGTGCGGCTGGTTATAGTGATCTTAATTGCGCGACTGCCGATGCTTGTACTGCGTCTAGTCTGACTGAGAAAGATGGCAGTGATGGTGAGTTTTATTGCATCAACGGCGTTATAGGTAATGTTACAGGTGCTTGCACTTGTGAGTGCATTAACCAGTTTTCTGGTACCAACTGCGACCAGTGTGTTTCAGGGCTGGGTTATTTATTAAATGTTAGTATCGACTTAGTGAGTTTTGATTATGGTTTTGCACAGATTGAAGCGTGCAAAGGCACCCCGGTAAAAGTCACCTGGTTAGGAAATCACAATATTCAGGAAACAGAGGCAGGTGATTGTGTGAGCTTGCACATTGGATCTGAAGTTACAGGATTTCAAAGTTCGGGTTCAGTGACTTATTCTAACGACGAGTTGTCAGCTTTACCGGGTACAACACGGTATTTTAAATGTAGTAATCATTGTGGGAGTAATGCTCGCTTTGAAGTGAGTTGCCCTTTGCCCAAATGTGAAGAGTGTAAGTTTGGGTTTGTAAACAATCAAGTATCTCATCTTGCAGAGTGTTCACCACATGGATGCGATTTGGGATATGGTTTTAAGTCTGACATTATTACCCCTGAGTTTACTGCACTATCGTCGGCGTGGGACGGAGACAACACAAGCCTGAGTTTGGGTAATTGTTTGAGGTGCCCTCCTGGCACCGAATCTCCGGCAAGTGACGGACAGTGTGTGCTGTGCGACACAGGCTACGGAGGTCTTGATTGTGAAACAGATATTAATGAGTGCAACCCCGATCCTTGTGAGAACGAGGCTGTGTGCACAGAAAGTTCTATTGACGCGAACGTCCCATTGGGAGATTATTCATGCGCTTGCAAACCCGGGTGGAGCGACAAAAACTGCGATACAAACATTAATGAGTGCATTCCCGAACCTTGTTTTAACAATGGGGTGTGCACTGACGGCATAGCTAGTTACAACTGCACGTGCGCGCCTGGTTACAATGGCACACACTGCGAGACGGACATTAACGAGTGCGGTCCAGAACCTTGTGAGAACGGAGCCACTTGTTCTACACCTAATGTAAACTCTTACGAGTGCGAGTGTGTGCCTGGTTACAACGGTACAAACTGCGAGACGGACATTGACGAGTGCAGCTCGAATCCCTGTGTAAACGGGGTTTGTAGTACACCATTATTGAACTCTTACGAGTGCGACTGCAATGCCGGGTGGAGCGGCACTGATTGCGACGTCGATATTGATGAATGCGCTCCCGAACCTTGTCAGAACGGCGTCTGTACTACTCCTGAATTTAACTCGTACTTGTGTGGCTGCGACGAGGGGTGGAGCGGAGTTGATTGTGATGTTGACAGTAACGAGTGCAACCCTGATCCTTGTGAAAATGGTGCTTGCTTAGAAAGCAATACTCATGGAATTGTCGCGTTAGGACAATATTCGTGCGCCTGCTATGACGGGTGGAGCGGCATTGATTGTGATGTTGACATTAACGAGTGCAATGTGATCACAGAAACCTTTCCACATTTATGTAGCAATAACACTGCGTCTTGCAGTAGTGGACCAAACACGCGGAATTGTGTCTGTAAATCAGGTTACGAGGGTAATCTCTGTAATGTTGATATTGACGAGTGTGCTTCTGAGCCTTGTCTTCACGGAAATTGTAGCGAAACGACAAACGGAACATTTTTGGCACCGAACACCTTTCATTGTGCTTGCAAATCTAAATGGAGTGGCCCCACCTGCACATTATCTGAAGACATGTGCAAAAATAACCCTTGCCAAAACGAAGCAGTTTGCCAAAACCTCATCAACGGTTATTTATGTGTTTGCAAAGGGAAATGGCAGGGGAAAAATTGTGATATTCGCACCAAGACTCTTCTTGCTGATGCGGTAATCTATTCCTATGCTGTATTTATAGTCCAGGGAGTAGGGGTTGTTGGGTTTTTAGCTTTGGGTGTGCAGCAATTTACACCTACTCAGCAGTTTTTTCGATTTATACAAAACAAACAACCTCCAAAGTCACGCTTGGAGAGTATCCGGGACTGGCTCCGTCCTAAAAAAGGTAAAACATTTTCACGCACTAATCGATTTAAATCAGTTTAAAAAAAAAAACTTGGCGTTGAAATTACTATAAACTTTAACTTATTTTTAATTAAATGTGGCTATTACTATTTTTTGGCGCAGCTGTTTTGCCTTCTGTATATGCAGAACACGATGAAGTCGCCGGGTTACATGGCATTGACAACTGCGTTCCGACTTGGAACCTCGTGGGAAACATTTCGCACAATGACGTCTTAGAAACGCCATGCGTACCCAACGTAGATGGGTCAGGGTGTCGTCATGGCGAACGCGTGGCAATGAACCAAGATGGTACGCACATCGCAATGAGTGCCCCCAACGCCCGTGACCTTGTATATGCTGACGATGTAATAGGCTACGTGGCAGTTTTTCAAAACGTAAACGGGGGGTGGCAAATGGTTGGCGACGTTATCTTAGGTCATATCCCAGTGGGATATAATGAACATGACCCTATACATTTCGGAAGCAGCGTTGCGCTAAGCAACGACGGAAAGACTGTTATAATTGGTGCTAAAAAAGATAGACGGCAATTTTCGGAAAACCCCGAGAGTGGTTATTTTGTTGTATACGAATTCGATGATATTAGTATTAGTTGGGAACCGAAAGGAAATTTTAATGATTTGTTCGAAACTACTGAGGGGAGCGGTGCTTATGACGCATGGGGCACAAGTGTAGCTATCAATGGAGCCGGTAATGTTATAGCGGCTGCCGGTGTGAAAAGCCACAGTGCATTATTAGGTGCAACGGACTCTGGTATGGTTGCCGTTTACGAATACTATGGTGGGTTGTGGTCTCAAGTAGGCAGTTTCTTAAACAATGGAGACAACTCCCTTTCACAATACGGGTTTGGGCTTGATTTATCGAAAGACGGGTATACGGTGGCAATAGGAGCTCCCGGGATAAATAAGGTTGAGGTTTGGTACATGGACTACGACATAGGTGATTTTGGCGATTGGGCTCAGATTCATGAAACCATTTATGGAGCTGCCAACTCACAGACAGGGTACAACGTGCGTCTCAACGCAGATGCAACGTTTTTAGTGGTCTCTAGCGTCTCTGAAACGTTTGGAGGCAATGCGAACGCGGGGGTTGTCCGAGCGTATTTAGACAGCGGCGAGTGGTATTTATTAGAAACTTTTGGTGGCGAATCAGAGAATGCTTATTTTGGAACTGGGTTAGACGTAAACGACGCCGGTTTAAAAATAGCTATTGGAGCGCCAGGCGCGGAGCACGGTTACGTAGAAGTTTATGAGGAAGATGAGGAAGATGGATCTGTTTGGAATCTTTTAACACGCCAAAACGGTAATGCCTCAGCCTACACTGATGACTCTGAGTATGGGTTTACGGTTGCGATGAGTGGCACAGAGCATATTATTGTAGTGGGTAGTGTAGGCATGGGCGCTGTCCACGTACACAGCTTTATCGAAGGTGGCTCACCGTGTGGTGAGCACGGCACGTGCTCTGATTCACACGACGCCTACATATGCGATTGTAACGCTGGCTGGGCAGGAGCACAATGTGACCAACACGATTATTGTTACGGTAATCTCAACTATTGCTATGATCAGTCGGAGTGTGTCAGTGGAGTAGACTCTTACGTTTGCAACTGTAACCCGGGTTGGACAGGGGAGTATTGTGGTGATAGCGTAAATGATTGCGGAGGAAACGCGTGCACAAACGGCGCCACTTGCGTTGACGGTCACCTTGGGTACACCTGCACCTGTGTTACTGGATGGGAAGGGCAGCATTGTAGTAGTAGCGTAAACGAATGCATAGGAAACGCGTGCACAAACGGCGCCACTTGCGTTGACGGTCACCTTGGGTACACCTGCACCTGCTTGGATGGGTGGAAAGGGCAGTATTGTGGTGATAGCATTGACGATTGCGTTAACGACAATATGTGTAATTTTGGCGATTGTGTTGATGAGCATATGGCTACATCATGCAATTGTTGGCCTGGTTATGAAGATATTTACTGTAGTACGAACATTGACGATTGTCAATCGCACGACTGCTTAAACAGTGGCACTTGTGTTGATGGGAACCAGTCATTTACCTGCCAATGCACATCTGAATGGGAAGGCGAAAAATGTACCAATCTTATTGATCAATGCGAGTCGCCGTGTGTCAATGGTGGTCAATGTATTGAGGGCGAAACAAATCACGTTTGTAATTGCACAACAGAATGGGCTGGTCCAACGTGTGCAAAACCAAATTATTGTAATTCTCATACGTGTGTAAACGGGCAGTGCGTTGATGGAGAGACTTCTTTCACCTGCAATTGTGCAGATGGCTGGGAAGGCAGTAACTGTGATAACAACATTGATGATTGCGCTGTCAGTCCTTGTAAAAATAGCGGAACTTGTACTGACGGTATTTATACCTACAGCTGCAATTGTGCAACCTCAACTGTAAATTCTGCAGGGGTGTCTGGTTGGACGGGACCTACTTGCGAAGACAATGTCGACGAGTGCACTCTTGAAACAGACAACTGCGACATTAACGCAGTTTGTATAGACGAAGACGGTTATTTTAGGTGCGTTTGTGGAGCGCCAAATTGGCACGGGGATGGCGTGACGTGTACAAGTACTATTCCTTGTCAGAAAGGAACCACTGCTCATTTTTCTACAATTGCTTGTGTGAACGGAGATGCAATTGGATATGCAGGGGAATGTACCTGCAGCTGCACAACCGGGTGGACTGGTGATTTCTGCCAAAATGACGTTGACGAGTGCACTCTTGAAACGGACAACTGCGACAATAACGCAAATTGTGTAAACACAGACGGTGATTTTACATGCACTTGCAATACGAATTACAACGGAGATGGCTTGAACTGTACAATGATTGATTGCGAGATCGGATCAACTTCGGACGATTGGACAATAGATTGTGTTCACGGAACGGCAACCGGGAAAGCTGGGGAATGCACTTGCAGCTGCACAACCGGGTGGACTGGTGATTTCTGCCAAAATGACGTTGACGAGTGTGCTTCTGAGCCTTGCGACAATAACGCAAATTGTGTAAACACAGACGGTGATTTCACATGCACTTGCAATACGAATTACAACGGAGATGGCTCAAACTGTACAATGATTGATTGCGAGATCGGATCAACTTCGGACGATTGGACAATAGATTGTGTTCACGGAACGGCAACCGGAAAAGCTGGGGAATGCAAATGTGATTGTGTTACGGGCTGGCAAGGCAATCTATGTGCGAAGCTTGCAGATGTTGAGCTCCTTTCAAAATGGTATGACTGGACTTATGCGCTGTATTTAGCTTTTGTTGCGGTTCTTGCTTTTTTTGCTGTTTGCGGGACGAGAAAATACACAGTGGAAGAAAAAATAAGTCGATTTTTCTTGAATGAAAAGAACAAAATGAAGAAAATGCAACACGGCAATCTTAGATACATTGTAATTAAATCATAAATTTTATTTTATTCATTTCGCTCTATTGCGTATATAGTGCTAAGTATTGGCACAACAGCGGTGGCAGCTTTAAGTACTGCACTTGCAGCCCAACTCACAATCCCTGCAAATCCGTACAGGGCATATATACTAGCGGGGATGAAAGCCAGATGAGGACTCCTCAAGATAAAACACTCGTCATGCAAGGGTGTTTCTTCAGCCCACTCCTGAAACGTGTTAAAATACTCTAAATTCTGGTACAAAGCGAATTCTATGACTCCCTTGATGGGCGTGCGCGCGATAAGGTACACTGATGACCATAAATAATTATCGGGACACTGCCCGCCTGCTGCAAATTCTGGAAAGTATTCGTCAAATGGTTTAGGCTCATAAGTCTGGATCCAGCGCAGTACGTCGTCCGCGGCGCACTCAGGCGCGTTAGGAAAGCAACTCAGCTTGAAATTCCAGGTCGTAGCAAGTGGTATGAGACCCAGAAAGGGCAGCACTGGAAAGAGTGAGACCCCTGTCAGTATAGATACTACCCCCATACCAGCTAGCGTGTATAGCATATACCAAAGTCCTTCCGTGATGCGCCCGACTCTTTCGAGCTGCTCAGAATAATCGCACATAATGTCGTCATACTCGCATTTAAGAAAACTAAATTTGACTGCGTCTTTGAACCCTTGCTTTGTTGGAATTGAAATCCCTGGCATGGTATAGTTGGGTTTTTCTAGTATGATTGGCTGGTCCTGCAACCAAGCCATGAACGTAGGTAAGCTGTGCTCCACGAAGGGACCACTGTAATATGCCGAAAGTCTTTCAGTTGCTTCTAGCATGGCGTTTACTGCATTGTCGGCTACAGTGCAGTTGAGCGGTCCATCTACGTCCAGATCCGTGTGCAAACCCCACGCCATTGTATGGTGCGTGACAATACTTTGATATGCCTCCCCAAACTTCAGAGGCTTCAAATTTATCTGCGGAATTGCAACTGCAGTCATATCGTGCTTTTGCCACGTTTCATGAAATTTTATTAAAACGTCTTTTCCCTCAGCATACATGCTTGTCAGTTCCGGGACTGGTTTAATCACTTCGGCAGCTGCGTCGTCGAATAACTTTATCCAAGGAACCTCCACTTTAATTTTACTCCATAACTCTAGGTAGTAGCGCGGCAGCTCCAGTCGGTCGTACTCTGCAAGCATTAAAGACGGGTTGTCGTGATTCATATATACAAAAAATGCAAGCACAGCTTCATAAAACATGCTGTATTTGCGCTTCCAGTTGTAAATGGCGTCTAATGGCATGTGCACGCGCAGAATTGCATTAATTTTATGCATAAACGCCTGCTGCTCTGCACAATGCAACAGTGTTATTTGCTCCAAAGGGGTTGCTTCTTCGAAAAGATGACCATTGAAGTGATGCACGAGCAGATCGCAGGTCGAAGTGCCGTCAAAACCTGACATATTGACCGTATTTTGTTGCATTTCAGGTAAACGGCGTCTTCCCAACTCTACATCGTCAACAGCTCCACAAACACCCGAAAAATCAGCTCCAGTAAGAAATTCAATGCCTTTTCCCATAGCACACAATCCTTTCCACAAAATTATTAAAAAATCACCAACTGGTCCGAGCAGCTGAAGCAAACTCACCAGTATTCTACTAGCTACAGAAGCTACAATTCCAAGTCCCTTTTGAATTAGCAGCACTAAATCGTCAGCAAGATCACCAATATCATCCAACCCCTCCGTTACTAACGCAATCATACTTGCACCGACTTTAAAAATTAGCGTAATAAGATTAATTAGCTCTTTTGAAAGCGCGTTTTTCAAAATTGAAAGCATTTTGGCAATGCCTGTGAAAAAATTATCACTACCAATCAGTAATCCAGTTGAATCAAACACATTTATTAGATAATTCATCGGAATAAGAACAGAAGTCACGATAAAATCCGCTGTGTTTACCGCAAGATCTATCGAAGATTTACTCGTCTCTGTTGCAGACGCCACCCGCTTGTAAGTCTGCGTTATTAGCTGATCTTCAATATTATTTTGAATTGACACCCAGTCGGTTGTTGAACCAGAAATGATCGAAACCATATATTTTGCCGAAATGATGTACAACCGGATTAATTCAACTGGCAAAACTACTATCGAATGCACCACGTTAGTCAAATCTTCTTTAAAATCCGCTGAAACAACCTCAGTAGGGACAATTGCAACCGCGTTACCCGCAACAGCGTACAAAACCGTTGACAAATCACACAAACGGTCGTCAATTTCCATCTGAAGAATATCCTCCTGAGCAAACACAGACGTTATCGCACCGTAAAGGTGCCTCGCAGCGTTTAAAGGCACGTCAACGGCTTCCTTCAGGGTAGCTGACGTCGCGCACATGAAATCAGTGTTTGACGTTGCGCACCTGAGGTGCTGCGGCGGGTAAATCTTACCCACACACCAATCGTCTGAATGCTGTGGTCGGATCCGCTTGAACACGTCGCTTAGAACATCTGCAAAATCTTCAATTGCAGAAAATACCCACTCAGAAACGAGCGAATTACACGGGTTTTGGGCGTCAGAATCCGGGTTATACGGGTTGTCTGGGTCAAAATAAAACATGCACTCGTCTGGGCACTCCTCTTGAACCCCATATCCACAATTAATCGGCTTGTGAAAGAATCTGTCCTGAACAATATCTTCTGAAGAAAGAATTACACGCAAAATCATATTTATAAAGCGGAAAATAGACCTCCAGTATATAGGCATCCAAGCCCAGATCAAAAAATACTTTTCTGCCTCTTTTGTACCAAGGTCAATGTTTTGAAAGAAATGCTCCTGCAAACGTATTCCTTTCTGTCCCTGTACGCCCCAGTGTCCGTCCCAACGCTGTAACACCTGCATAAAGGTCAACCCAGCTTGTTCGCCCCGTAAAATAAAATAAATCTCATCAATCACACTCATAGGAAGTCCTATAGCCGCTTTGATTGCGTACCCTATACTTTTTGAAAGAGGCTGCGCCGCCTCTCTAACGTCATCTACTATCGCCGCAGCGGTGTTTAACGCGTCCACTTGCCCGTTAGTGGCGTCCACAGCCGCGTCTGTGCCTATATTCAGTGGTTCTGCAACCGCAATAAGAATTTCTAAAATGCTAGCTTCTAAATTTTTAGAACTTTCTAAGAAAGACGTATGAATGTGTTGAGGGTCAAACGTGATAGGCTGCAATAAAATGAGACGTGCGGTCGTATGCGCGAGCATTTCAGCTAATCCGAGCAGTCCTTCGAGTGCGTAACCACCGACTTGGAAAACCGGAATCTGGTTTGGCGGTTTGAGAAGAATTCGAGTTAGAACGCTATCAACCACCTCATCTAGATACATCCCAAGAGACACAGCAACGCGTTTCATCGGTTGAATTAATCTGTGCAGGTCAGGAATCTCCTGCCACGGTGGAATCGCAAGCACTGCTGTTTGCGGAAGTGCCACAAAAGTATTAAAGGTCTCGTTTGTGATGTTCGCAAGCAACGTCGGGCGCAGCACGTCAAAAACAATACCCAAAGCGGGCGTGAGCCCGTCGCACGCGCACTTGAGCACTGCCTCCTGCTTCACAATTGCTGTTTGGAAGGCAATTGTAGTGTTATAGATATCAAACGCGCCTTTAGGCGCTAGCAAGAAATCACGCATGGCAAAGGAGAGAAATCGCATCCCGTCGCCCACGTGGACCAGACTCTCAATAATCGTTTTCAATTGGCATTTTGCAAGAATTTGGTACGTTCCTGTAGTTAACTGCGCCGCTAGGGTGGCGTACCAGTTGTAAAGCGGGATTATGAGATCGAAAAAATATACAACGATTTGCCCAAAATCCGCCACTAACTGCCACACCCAAATCAGAAGCTCGTCCCAGAATTCTTTCAAAACGTCTTCGTTGCCTTCCACGGCGACAGCAAGTGCCAGGAAGGCACCTATACGGAGCCACATGAAGGTATCAATATTTGGCAAAGGCGGGATTTCTTGGATTAATTTGTCGAACACGCTGCTCAGGTTCGTGACCACAACGGCACTGCCCTTTTGTGTGGTGAAAAACCAAAGGAGCAGGCCCAAAAAAAGAATGAAAATCTCCAGAAAGAGAACCCCAGCTATCATTTTACTAACGCCGCTTTCTATTTATATGTATGGATCATTTGCAGAATTTCGTTTATGCCCTCCCTACTCATGTTGTCCACTGGCACAAAATGCGCTTCCGGGCAAAGTCTTGCTTCTTCTGGCGCCTTTCCATAAAATGCAATGACTAAAACATGGTGAAAACCGAACCACTTCCGCGCGAGCGGTTCAATTTCTTGCTGCGTTTTACAAGTCAAAATCAACATTTCAGAGTTCATGGGAGCGGCACTGGCTGGGAGATCGACAACTTCGAAGCCGTTTGTTCGGTATTTTGTCACTAGAATGGTGGGCTTGTGCAGGAGAGAGAAGGTGTTAAACACTAAACGGTTGACGAGCGATGTCACACCAAACGTGCCACTGACGCAAATGCGCATTTAAATATTTTTTTTGCTTATTAATAATACTACGGTGTACTAACACAATTCTTATTAATTTAAAAAAAAAATGTTTACCCTCATGGATTTTGCCGCGGTTTGCGAGCTTGAATTTTTTGTCGAATCTATGTTTTACCATAAGAACCGTGATTGGCAGCGGAGACATCTTTGCTGGAAACAACATTCGGAAGCAATCCGCAGGACGGGATACGGGCGTGCTTACGCCGAACCAGCCAAACCTGATATTGCGCAGATCCGAAAAGAAGTCTACCGGCGGTTTTAACTTACAACTACTTATTTACGTTTAATTTTAAAAAGGAATGTTTTATTTTTTAATGCATCTGACGAGTTTTGTCCCTATTCTGGCGAAAATTCTTGTAGCCCCATGGGGTTTGAAAGTGAGTTGGCTTATCTACCTGTTTTTCACTTACGTTCTTTTGGAGCATAAGCCGTTCAATGGTCACCCTATCAAAGCATTTGCTAACCTTCAGCGCCAAGCAGAATGCTGTTTAATAGGTAGCTTGTTTATAGCTTACTGGATTTCGCCGATGCTTGCACCGTTTACTTTCTTAGCACTGATAAAGGCAAAAGGAATCGAGGTGGATTCTCTTAGTTACGCCTTTGTCTTTTTTCTGCTCTTTCGCTTCGACCTGTTCCAGATCGCCTTGGTGGCTTTTAGTATCATGAGCGCCCTCCTGCAGGATACAGAACAGATTTTAGCGACGCCAGGCGGCTGGCACCGCGCGTGCACTCGGCGCGTCATGTTCCGGGGCGTGCAGTTATTTACTTTGATCACTGCCTATGAGGGCACGTACACGCGAATTTTGCTTGTCATATGGTTCGGATTGTTAAAATTCGCGGTGTTTCTCTATACACCCGAGGAAAATCCAAATAATATAGAACATAAGGAAGGCGACCCAATTAAGTTTTTGCAAAGTCGAAGGCACTTCCTGTGAGTATATAGGATTTCCAGAGTTCTCAAATGGGTACGGCGTACAGTCTCTACGGAAGACGCAAGGATACAGAAAAATACGTGTTCCTGCAAGATTTGAACGATCAGTATATGCAGGTTTTCAAACACAACGCCATAGCCTATGCGACGGACAAAAAGCACGAGCTTATGAAAAGCCTCTACCTTTACAGGGGGCAGCTCCGCCTAGGCAAGGCTCTTATGAAGGGGCAGTACTTGGAGCTTACTTTTCAGAATTCAGCTTATGCGGAGCAATGGGATTCTGCCTTTGAGCAGGTCGCCGATATACCATGGTTGTTTAGAAATTTTGTGTCGAATTTTAAGCCAATTCATACAGATTATAGCTATCAACGAGTATATCGAAAAAATTAATTACGTTTTCTTTTTTTTGTGTTTACTATGCGTTTACCGTCAGGGAAGTCCTCTTTCTTCTCGGTCGTCACCCTGCGGAACTGGTACCCGGCGTGGGATTTGCGCTTGCCTCTGCAGCAGGCGGAAATGTTGCCCTGCCAAACCTTTTTTTTTGCGGTTGAGAGGGTCAGTGCCCCTTTAAGCATACTGTCGTGCCACTGCTCCAGATAATCACCGTTTGCAAGCTTGAGCGTAGAAATGATTGCTTGATTGCAAATTGTACTTGGCGTCCCAGGCAGATTCCCCACCCATTCCACAGTGATATCCTCGTCATAGACATCTGTCTCTTTGCAATGCCACCAGAGGTAACCCCCGGCGGATTTACGACCTTTGCGGTTCAGACAGCAGGCGGAGATGTCTCCATTAAAAGCTCCCGGGTTAGCTGCCTCTGCTGCACATGCAGACTCGTAGCGCGTCAGCCGGACTTTCTGGTGCGTTTCACCATCTTCAAGTATCTCGCAGCGGGTGACTGGTTTCTTCGCAGCTGCCGCGCTCATTCTCGCCTTCTGTTCGTCTGTAAAAACGTGCCCAGCGCCTCCCTCACCACTTTCTTTCAAATTATAGCCGTCGTTTATCAGGTTGAGGCGCCGTATCCAGTACGTTTCACACGGGTGGAGATACGCAGCTTTAAATTTCTTATAAAACGCTTTTCTTTCAATCTCGTTCAGTTTCTCCAACCCCTCAAAAATGAATTTATGACGAAAATAAAATTTAAATTTATCAAATCCGTGTTTGCGAATCGAATTATAAAATTTTTTCTGTTTGTGTTGAAGATTTGCATTAAATGGATCGTTTTTGTGATTATTGTGCCTATTGTGAAAATTGACACTTTCGCCTTCATAGCGCTTTGCGGTAACCGTGTTTATAGCGACATAATTGGCTCCGTCGGTAAGTTTGGGGTCTGCAGGAACGAGCCACTCTGGCTCAAAATCGTCTGGAGGCTGAAAAACGGGCAGTGGACCAAAAACAGACACTCGGATAGGCAACATAACTGGTTTTTAAAAAAAGGGGCAGGTTTATACCCCGACGTTTTTATTTTTATTTACGTTTTCTCTTTTTTGTAGTCTTAAGTACTTTGTCGATGCAGAAATGCATTTTGCCAGAAGACGTCTCTAGGCTAAAGTACTTCTCACCTTCTTTTTGCATCCGCGTCACAGACGCAAACGCTTTTTTGAGGGTTTTCATCGAGTCGATTTTCGTCCGGTTCACGGCAATGACGCGGTCGTACTCGGCAGGGTACTCAAGCGAGGCAACGTACGAGTTGGGGTTGATCTTGCTAATGACCACCGTTTCTTCCATGCTTTTCGTCGCAGTTGCATGTTGTAGCAACTCCATACTCTTACATACCGGCAGATCTTCACAAGTCATTAATCCAAGGTTCAAATTCTGAAAAACGAACGGTCCAAACGAGGCAACTTTGACCGGATTCCACTCCTTGTAGCACTCACCGACTTTCAAATCAAGCGGCGCGGGCATGAGCTTGACTGTTTTCTTGGTGCTTTTGCGGGAGAACTCAATTTCCGCATCCTCAAGCGAAAGGATAAATTCGGTGTTATCCATTGAAATTTTCGAGCCTCGCGTAGAATCCACCATCAAGCCAAACATATCCAACTGGCTTCCCCCGACACTGTGGATGACATCGCTGGGTTTCAGAACGCCAACAGCGCTCGATGCTGGGTGAATATCCTTGATGACTGCGCCGCAGCCGCGTATCTTATGCACTTTCTTGTAAGCCTCAGTGAGAGGCAACGTTGATATGCCCCACTGAGGGAAGCGACCGTATGGGCTGGTGTAAAAGTTCTGAAAATATTTCAGAACGCAGTAGGAAGGGACGGCAAACGATATCTGCTCCGAATCGCCCAGCGTAGAAGTGCAGACGCCAATAATATTGCATTTAGCATCGAAAAGAGGGCCTCCGCTGTTCCCTGAATTAAGGGAGATATTGCATTGTAACATTTCGTCGTCGTCGGTGCCGCGCCCCGCGAGCCAGCCGCTTGAAAGCTGGTTCTCCAGCCCCTGTGGAAAGCCAAGGGTGCTTATTTTCCGCGTTTTGCTTGAGATGCGTTTGGGATAGAGCGTGACTTGTTTTAGCTCGTCCAGGTACATCTCTGGGCTCTCAGGCAGAAACCATTTTTCGTGCTCGCCCCCGCGCGTGATGCTCAGGATTGCGATATCCAATTTAGGCACAACCGCTTCGACTTTCGCAGTAAACATAGATTTCCCCATGGCTGCAGTGCGCAGGAATACGGTGCGGTTATCGGCGTCGTCGCAAACGTGAAAGTTGGTGACGAAAAAGAGCTTGTCATCCGAGTAGAAGGGGCATCCCTCTAGGAAGGCTGGAACGACGTGGAAGCAAGTCCCACTATATTCATTCACTTCCTCTACCTCGCGTGGGTCTTCTGGTTTGACTTCCGAGCAGATGGTGTTCACCTGCAGGATGGCACGGCGAAGAACCTCCATTTTGGAGAATATCACGCCCTTTATACCCACCGGGTGAACCCTTGCAGGGTGTTCATCAGATCAAGAAGAAGTAAATCATAGGCAGAATGCATCTGGGTACTCCTAAGTAGCTCTCTCCTGTCCAGCTGTAGCAATGCAATAATTGGTTTTGTCAGATCATTTTGCCTAAACACAACCACACTTGTTTCAAGCAGATCCGTGGGGGTATCGCTCGTAGTGTCTAACATCACGTAATCGTCTGCCGTATCATAGTCGAATTCCACAATTTTGACTGTGAATTTCACATTTTGCTTCTCAAAATAAAGCATTTTCGTTGGAGCAACCCAAATTTTCGCCTCTGTGCCCCCATAGAGAAAAGCCTCGGTGGACTCCGTGCGGGACATTTTCTTTAAAATAAACAATGCCAGAATAAGTACACCGTATAAGATTGTTCAATTACGCTATTACCTGGGTTGGCAGGGAGCCCAAACCTGGCATTTACTGTCCCTGGTGTCCAGACAGAGGTCGCCACTGAACAGAATTGCTGTGAAAGTGTCACTGTTAGTGAATAAGCCACATCGGTCTGCCCCTTCCTCCTTAACCCCACAATCGTCTGGCGTGTTTGTGCACACCCCGCTATCCATGCACTCGCCAGTGTACTCTTTTGTTCGGAAATCCCGATCAAAAACGTCGTACATATTTTTCTCGCACTGTTTCGTTTTCTCGTAGTTAGAAATGTCCGCCACGCACTGACATTCCTCGCATTCATCTCCGAATAGACCTGGGTAGCACTCACCTGTTATTTCAATATTACAGGCGTCGAATTCGCGCCCGTTGAAGCTATCAAGATGTTGTGCATTGCACTGACAAATGCCCCGATCCACCGCCCACATCCTTGTACCTCCGTAGCAGGTGGGAACCAAGCACGAGGGCCCCACCCCAACATCACAGTCGCATCTGAACTCAAATTCGGGTACTCTCGCTAGGGTAGAACAGCTGCCGTCAACACAAAAATGTGACTTACACATACTATCACCAATAAATTCACCCCCGCAGGAACACGAATTATCGCCGAGCGTATAGCATACCTCGGGATCCGAGAGTCCAAATCCTGTAGGGAGCTCGTTTTCTTTCAAAATAGCTCCATAATCGAGCGCAGCAGCGCATTTCGGTACTACAGTGCCACAATTCTGTCCGTAAAATCCGTCTGCGCAGCAGTTAGGACCAGCATGCCCTTCCAAACACTTGTCACAAAAAACAGTACCATCGTTATCTTCACAGTCCCCCTCTTCTAAATCATATAATTCGTTCCTTACGCTCCCTGGAGGAGCATTATTATATGTTTTCGGGTTTACGCTCAGAAATCCAGGCGTGGGGTGCGTGCATGAAGCCGTGAAATTCGCAGAACAGCTAGTTTCGGTTTCGTACCCCGGCAAAAGCTCTCTACACCAGGGAAACATGTACATGTGCCTGCAGGTGTAGCATTCCGGTTCGTCGGCTGTGCCTACGTTGATCGCTCCGTCAGGGCATTGGTCACATAGATCACCAATGTAAGGTGGTGCGCAGACGCATTTAAACCCGCCATTTATAAATCTCTGCGTGCCGTGCACGCAGCCTAAATCACCTGCGGAGGACGTCGGAGTCACTTTCTGTTCGTTCGTGATTATAAAAAACGCTGCCGCACCGGCTAGCACCACGCGGGGGATGCGCGGCAGAGCAACCGATCCAATCAGACAAAAAATCCCAATAATATAACCGGTAAAAAACTGGGTTGTCTCCACATTTGATTGCCAGATGAAGATATTACCGACCACCAGCCCGACAATTCCTACTATCATTTAATTAATTGCAGCTGGTATTTATATGCTGGTTCTCTCTGAAAGATGCTGCAAGAGGATGAGAAATATTTGCAAGACATTCTGAATCTTTTTAAAGTGACGAAATTTAAAGTTTCAGAGACTCCCTCACGTTTTAAGATTATAATTAACCCGACAGACTTTACCATGAGCACACTGCACAGCGTTCAGACTCTAAGAAGCAGACCCGTCGGAATTGAAGTAAATGTAAAAAACGGTGTTTTTATTGAGTGCTTGAAAGAGGGACAGTCTCGTAAGCGACGGCGCATTTGCTACGAAAAGCATACGGGCAAAATTCCAAAAAAGTACGACGTTGATAAATATAATGAGGCAATGCGTTACATTTTGGGAGTCGAGGGAATGTGTGAGTTTAGCATGGAGCTTACAGAAAAAAAATTAGAACTTGGTGGCGTGGAGACAATTTCTTATCCGATTTTAAAAAAAATCGAAGAAACTGGATGCAAACTTGCATTTAATATGCGGGAAGCAACTATGATTCTCACTCTATAAAAGCACAACGTATTTAACGAATGGATTTCTTTATGGTGTATGTCTACAAAATCTTAACAAATCAGCAAGAACCAAACTCAAAAGATATGCAAAGTATGACAAATAACCGTGTACGCGTATGCGCTGCATTTGCAAAAAAAGCAAGTTCTCATCTTATGCGTTTACACGAGAGCCAAACCGTTGTTCAAACCAATTCAGTGCCACTGCATTCACGCTGCTGCTCGACTGGTCGGGCGCTAAACAATGCAAACGGCGTTCAACTCAACATGGACGGCTTTTGCGTGTGCGTGCATGCAGACACACTACAAAAATGGTTTAATTATTTTCGGTTGAGACATTTTCCGCGTTACATGTGTGGTCTGATTTTTGAATGGGTAAAAAAACAGCCGTGGTACTTGGAAAATCAAAATTTTGACATTTATAGACTTACAACTAGTCACTGGGCAACAACATACAAAAAAATGTATACAGAAAGCCTTCAGATTCTAATGAGCTGATTGAGAAATTTTCGCACATTTTGGCGTAGTTCCACCGGGATTGGTTCCGTGTAGCGGCGCCTGCAATGGTGGCACCCTATCTCGAACGTTGCGTATTCCGCTTTGTAAACAAAGTAGCGGTTGTTTTTCCGATGCTCACGCCCTGCAAGCTTGCAAACGCCCTTCTGTAAATGACCGCCAAAAATCCAGTCAAGATTATTTTTCCAGTTGTAACTAGAGGCGCCCATATAAGAAAAGACTTCTGCAACACAAGGAGGCACAGAATTGTTGCGCAGCGGGGCAGAAATGACGTTGCCCAACCCCAGATCTGCAACTCCAAGGGTTTTGACCGGTTGGACCAGAGTTTTAACCCAGTTTTCCATTGTCCAGGCAAGTCCCTTCAACGGACGTTGCTGCCCGAATTTGGAGTTGCCAATCATGCGGAAACATCTGTTTCTCGTGTAAATTTTAGTGTCAATGACAATATCAAATTCGTCTTCGAAGATGTCCGACAGGCGCTGCACGAACGCCCTGCCCTGCGTGGGGCTCTGTAGGATGTATTTCTCCCCCACACAGATGATATGCGCACTGTTTTTGCGCGTCCCGTCTGGTTTTGTCTTGCTGGCGTCCAGAAAATAATAGCGCACAAGCCCCACTTGCGATTTGAGCGTCTTGAAAATCTGGTCGAGCATTTTCTGCAATTTATTCCACTGCGCGCGCACGTCGCCTTCATCAAGGTCGAAAAACATGTGACACGGAGCATCCCGAATGACCTCACAGTAGTTACGGGGCGTGCGCGTTGCTTGGAGCTCCCACATGGCAGGTAAAGTCATGGAGAAAAATTTTTTCGCGCCTGATGCATTCAGGTCCATTGAGTAGATTTTCTCATCATCAGCGGGAGTAATATGAGAAAGTTTTTGCATCTCAGATAACTTTAAAAGATTTAGCCCCACTGAAGTACGCCGTATTTTTTGAGATAATTTTCGCCGGAATAAAACGCTGGGGTATAAGCCTGTCCACTTTTTGAGAAAGCAGTTATGAAGCCCATCGTGTTGTCAGTCTTTGGGCCTTTACCCGTATGGAAGCCCCCAGGTGCTTCTGAACCAGAAGTGCTTGTTCCTGCAGACGCAAGTTTCACCGGCGGAGCCAATTACGCGGCTATAAACCAAATTAACAATAAGCGATACGACGGCGAAAGTGTCAATTTTAAAGACAGGTACAACTGCCACAAAAATGACGCATTTAATCCAAACTCTGTCAAGTATGACTCTCATTTTTATCGTGCCATTCGCAAATACGGATGGGACAAGTTTAAGTGGTCTTTTCGTCGGACATTTGTTTTTGAAGGTTTACAAGATTTAAGCAAAGAGGAAAGAAAAGCATTTAATGCAAAAATTAAGGCTGCGTATCTGCACCCCTGTGAAACGTATTGGATTCGGCGTCTTGGCTTAATGGACAGCTCAAAAGGTTACAATAAGAAAGAGAGCGGTGAAGGAGGAGCCGGGCGCGTGTGGACAGACGAGCAGAAGGCAAAAAAGAGCGCGGCACTGATGGGCAATACGAACTCCCCCACCAAACCCGTGACACGCTGCAAGATACTCGAGGATGGCAAAACGCACCAAAAAGTCCGACTGACCCGTTACGACGGGTGCAGTGCCGCGGGGAGAGGTAACCAGGGAGCTGGTTTCACAGACATCTCCAAGTGCTGTCTACACCGCAAAGGTTATAAATCCGCCGGGGGCTACCTGTGGTGGTTTTGTAAAGAAGACGATATCTACGACAAGGATATTATGGTGGAATGGGTGGGGAATCTGCCTGGGACGCCAAGTACAAGTTGCAATCAGGCAGTCATCTCTAAGCTCAAGCTTGCAGAAGGGTATCTGGAGCAGTGGCATGACAGCATGAGTGAAGGGGCACTTACCCTCTCAACCGATGATAAAAGGGTTTTTGCTTCCTGCATTTCCAGCTGCTGCAGTGGGAGGCTAAAAACCCATGGGGGGTACACTTTCCGCAAGGTGACAACCGAGAAGAAAGAGGATTTCCCTGATGGGAAACGAGAGATACTTGTAAAGAAAAGAAAAAGAGAATAATTTTTACACCTTCTCTATAAAAGCGGTTTCTTCTTTATTAAACATGAAAACATTTTGTTTTATCCAGATTTTTTTAGCAATTCTCTCGTTTTCTCTAGGATCTTTGTATCCTTACCACCTTCCGAACCTTGGAGCTCAAATACTTCTTTTTATTTGGAATGTGTTTCCATACGAGCGTTTGAAGCAGGTATCAGGATTAGCATTGGGCGTGGCTGCAGTTTCGAGCGGCTTCTGTGCACTGATTGCATTTATCCGTGCCTGGAGATATATTTTCTTTCCTGTGAAAGAAAATTTAAGCTTTTTTTTGCAATGCGTTGCGTTAATTCCACTTCTTGTAATTCAGCTAGTGTTCTACCTTTATCAATACCGAACTTTAAGCGCCCCCCGCCGCTTGCAGTACCAAACGGGGCTATTCAGCAGCGCTATATATTTCCTTTTTATTCACGATTTTGTTTATGCAAGTCTTTTTATTTACAACGCGTCGTCGTTTTACGTATTTTTTGGCTATTCGCAATTCGTAGTACATAGTGCTATGATGATCATTAACAACCAGAACGCCAGAACTGTTACGAAATTTTTTTCACTTCTTTGGGCGGCGCTCTTAGTCCAACACGGGTTTGTTTTGTCGCAGTACGGTGCAGGGACTGCACCGTTCGATTCTGACTTTGTGCTAGTGCTAACCGGCGTTTACATTGTCGCAAATGTTTTGTATCTGCTTAACGCAGTGCAACTACATGGAAATGATAGATAAACAGGACAAATAAACCCAAAAGTAGCAACAAAGTAAAAGCTAATTTAAATGGAGTAAATGTACTGAGTTTTTTTTTAATATATTGAACAGTGTCTTGCACGCGGTCAACTTTTTCGTCCAAATAGTCAATTTTTTCATGGAGATTTTCATTGGACTCGAGAACGGATGCGTTTCCCTCCTCCAGCAGCTGAGTGATCCGATTCAGCCTCTGATCCAGATAAATTAGCTCCGGTGTTTTCTGCAGAGTCTTCTCCACTAGCATCTTTACGAAGTCCTAACTCACTATATAGCATGTGGATTTGCCGACAAACTTCTGGAGTTAAAAAATCAACATGGCACCCAGGTTTGGCTTTGTAAGTGGTAGGCTCAAATTGGTTTTCAATGGCTTCAAGCATGGAAAGTTCGGGTTCAGAAGCAAGAATGCGGTAAAGTAGGTTTTTTCCTGCAGCTTCAAACATTTCGCCTCTGAAAAAAGCAAATCTGTTTCGGATTATCCGGGGTGCATCTCGCAGCTTGACAGACATTGTTTGAAATACTTTCGATTCTATAAGTACACCGTTTGTTTTTGTGACTATAGCTCATATGTTAATTTGCTAACAAAAACGACATGTTAATCTGAAATGACATAAAAATTTACTTTTCTAAAAAAATACTCTCTGAGAAAATAAAAAAAGCCAAAAACGACGTGTAGTGGTGAAATGACATAAAAATTAGGGGCACGCTGCAGGGTGTCAAGTAAGAGGCCGCATATGTTAATTTGCTAACAAAAACGACGTGTTAATCTGAAATGACATAAAAATTTACTTTTGTAAAAAAATACTCTCTGAGAAAATAAAAAAAGCCAAAAACGACGTGTAGTGGTGAAATGACATAAAAATTAGAGGCACGCTGCAGGGTGTCAAGTAAGCAGCCGCACATGTTAATTTGCTAACAAAAACGACATGTTAATCTGAAATGACATAAAAATTTACTTTTGTAAAAAAACACCCCCCCCAAGAAAAAAAAAAGGCAAAAACGACGTGTAGTCGTGAAATGACATAAAAATTAGAGATTTTGCATGAGCTTAAAGGCGAAAAAAAATAATAATAATAATAATAATAATAATAATAATAAATAATAATAATCGAAAAAATTCCTTTAAGCACATGCAAAATCTCCAATTTTTATGTCATTTCACGACTACACGTCGTTTTTGCCTTTTTTTTTTATGAGGGGGGGGTGTGTTTTTAGAAAAGTAAATTTTTATGTCATTTCAGATTAACACGTCGTTTTTGTTAGCAAATTAACGTATGCGGCTGCTTACCTGTGGCTTCGCTACTAGCGAAGCCAGACACCCTGCCTCATCCTTCCAATTTTTATGTCATTTCACCACTACACGTCGTTTTTGCCTTTTTTTTTTCTTGGAGGGGGTGAGGTTCGAGGATTTCTAAAAACTATGTCATTTCAGATTAACATGTCGTTTTTGTTAGCAAATTAACATATGCGGCCTCTTACTTGACACCCTGCAGCGTGCCCCAATTTTTATGTCATTTCACCACTACACGTCGTTTTTGGCTTTTTTTATTTTCTCAGAGAGTATTTTTTTACAAAAGTAATTTTTTACGTCATTTCAGATTAACATGTCGTTTTTGTTAGCAAATTAACGTATGCGGCCTCTTACTTGACACCCTGCAGCGTGCCCCAATTTTTATGTCATTTCACCACTACACGTCGTTTTTGCCTTTTTTTATTTTCTCAGAGGGTGAGGTTCGAGGATTTCTAAAAACTATGTCATTTTAGATTAAGATGTCGTTTTTGTTAGCGAATTAACATATGAGTCAGGGCAACATTTGACTTGACACCGACTATTTTTAGCTTACCTCACAGCCTCACATTCCAGAAATAACGCAAATTTGAGTTAGTACATTACAGTACTGGATCAATTGCAACAATGGACATTTTGCAAAAAAAACGGGAAAATATTAAAGGTACTTTATAGTACCAAAAGATCCCTTGGGACGAAATTTGAGTTAGTACATTACAGTAGTGGATCAATTGCAACAATTTGCAAAAAAAGGGTTCCAATGTTGAGACAGCTGATATTTTGAAAGAAAGTAGGAAAATATTCACGGTACTTTACAGTACAGAGTAAAATATTACAATCTTGGTAGCCACACAAATATTGCTCAATATGACAATTTGATAAATGATGAATTTTATTAAAAAGTGAGCATCCTATACGTGTTATATTAGCATCTCGTGTTTTTATATCCCCTCCCCCCGCCCGCCCGCGCACTCCCTCCGCCCGCCCCCGCGTCGACTCTCCCCCTGCTCTCGCGGGTCCACCTTCGCCCAGCGCGGTCATCTTCTTGCCTCTTCGCCGCGACTAAGTTTTGTGTGAGCAGTGTAGAGTGGCTTGGCACAAGCAAGTGTTGAGGGAGTGGCAAGTGGCACGTAGACGTGACATTTTTTGCGGTAGTCGCGGACGGGTTTGTTGACGACAAAACACACACTGGTAAAGACAAAGTTATACCAACTCTCGTACGCTCGCCCCCCGCTGCTTCTCGCTGTCTTCCTCTGAGCCACCACCCCGACTCTCTGACCCCTCTCGTGGCTCGACGGCTGCACTCCGCTGTCATCTTCGTGCCTCTTCGACGTGCCAACTTTTGTTGTCCCAGCGTGTGACGGTTCGGCATTGTGTGGCGTTGTAAGACGTTTTAACCCGTTGTGTGACAAATTCCTAAGGGTGTCAATTCAGACGGTTGGTTTTCGAATTTGTTTTCTGTCTTATATTTTGTGGTTTTATCTAGCGCAAAATCTGAAGTAGTTGTTTCTCTTGGTCGCTTGCGTGACTTTGTCTGTTGTGTTTTTTGCCTATATTGTGCAATAAGTTGCTGTGCTGCACTCATTTTTTTTACATTTGTGTGTGTATAAATAGTTTGAAGTATTAACAAAAATGACAGAAGCACACGAGATCATGGATACAGTGTATACGTTTATGAACCAACAGACTCGTGTTTTCAATTTTGGTGAGAGAGACTATAGAAACTATCTGCCTCAGGGAAGTCCGATACGTCAACAAATTGCACAAAAAGTTCAATTGCTTTACAACGAGCAGGTAGGTATGGAAATTTCGTTTGAACCTTTCAAGAATGTTCTAAATAGGATTTTGTTTCCTAACGAGCTAATTGACCGTAAGGATAGTTCAGATGGTCCTCAGATTCCACTTATTGGAATCCCTCTTAAGTTTAAAAAAACTAGAACTTCGGCAAGCAGTGTAGAGCCTTTGGAGGAGTATGTTCTTGCGAGTAAACTTGATGACATAGATATGCGTTTGCGCTATGTATTGCTGAATGTCCCAATGAGTCTGAATTTTCCAATGCCAGGTGAACCTGGATCTTTATTTCAATATCTTTATGACAAAATAAAAGAAAAAATTTCGAAGAAAGAAGTTTTTGAATTTTTGAGGGTGACTTTTGGAGCACGTTACAATAGAGACTGGAGTTTTGATGGTGAAATACTTGAAGACGACGTTTCTTCAAGTTCAAGTTCTTCTGCTTCACCTCTGCAAGCGTTTCAACAACAATTTAGTGTGCAAATTAGAGAAGGATACAGAAAAATTAAGGGTCATACAGAGACTTTGGTTTTGTCTTATGGTATGCATGAGTCGGGGGTTGAAATTGGCAGCGAGCCAGACAGAAATTACACCAACCACGAAATAAACCGTCTGCAAGAACTTCTTGACACATGTTTTGAAGACACTAGTGCCAAACTGCCAACTACAGAGAAATTACAGGGTATACACACTAATTATCAGAATGTTAAAAACACAAAGGAGTTAGTGCGAGACATGACTACTGCAATGCCCGGAGCCAATATCCTTAAAGATTTAATTTATTTGGCAGAAATTCATATTGCAGTGCGTAAAATGAGGCAATATTTACTTTCTAAGGATTTTGTGCTTAGTATTCTTCATGCAATGTTTGGTGAGTGTGGCTTTGCAGTGGATACGTATGACGTAAAGGTGGATCAAGCTTTACTGCTCACAAATGCTCGGCATGCTGTGAGAGAAGCACGGGTTTTTAATGTAGACGAGCAAAATCGTGATATTTGTGAGACTATGCGCAATGCATACAACACAATTCAACTTTCAGAGCTGCCTTTGACTGACTGGGAGGGGGATCTTAATTGGAACGTTCCTGCTGTAAATGATTTGATTGACCTGTCAGATGCCCAGTCTAGTAGCGAAGCCACAGATAATCCCGAGCGCACTGACCAATCACAAACCCCCTTGAATGGTAACCGTCCATTTGCGGGTAAAGTTCTTGATAAGTCAACTTTGAGTGTAATACGCAATGTGTATTGGGATCCAAATACAGTGCAGATGTTAAGAGCGCAGTGTATGGACATTATATCAGTACTGACAACGTCTCAAGAGGAATATATGAAAAGGTTGTACACAGCCCAAGCAACAAGGTATAATAATGGAAAGTTTGAAGACCGCGTTAAAATGATGTTTTTGCGATCTGGGCGTAGCTTTTTCAAAGACATTGTAAAAGAAGCGCGTGGTAATCCACCTACAGACATCGATTTTGATACTGTCAATTTCGAAACAGAATTATCAGATGTGTTCACGTTAGTTATGGTGCAAGATCTTTTTACGTCTAGGCAAAGTACCTTCACAGAATCTTTAGCAAAGGCTAAAGTAAAAGCTTGTGCTTTTATAGATTCTGACTATATGAGGCACTACATTGACCGCTCTACGCTGAATTTGTTCACCAAGCCCAAATTTAAAAGTATCGAAAGTGTTAATGGGACAAGCTTTATTGATTCAGAATTAATCACAATGCATAATCTGGTCATGAAAGAAGGGGAAAATCCTAAGAATATTGCTCAACAGCTCTTAAAGATGCAAGAAATAATAAAAGATAAACTTCGGAAGAATTTAGGCCTAGAGATAACGGGGTTTGACATAACAGGTACACTTAGTTTACGTCAATTTTACAAGCCAACCAAACGTATGAACGTTGAAATAGCAGATACACTTTTTGAAGATACAGCAAGAGTTGTCCGGATTTTGTACACAAATTTTTTGACAGGAGACGACACTGGATTTGCCACATTCAAGAAAATGTTTTTCCACATAACTAGTTTCGTTTGCTCTTTTCTGATTTCGTTTAAAGAATTCGGTATTGAGGATATAGTGTATAACACATTTGCGAAAATAATCCAAGAAGGTTATACAGAATTTGATTTGGAAACCTTAGGAGATGAAACAATTAGTACACGTACCCTTGAAGAAGGGTTTGATAAAAGCGCAAAGAACTTGAGCTCAGAACTAATGTTCAGTCAAACATTGAAACAAAGACAGTCCGAAATGTCCAAGTTTGTTTCAGAGCTTGGCAAGAGACCCATACTTACGGCAGAGGGACGTGAAAAAAATATTGTCTCTGCACTTCAATATACTTACGGCATGACAAAAGAAATGTTTTCAGAGACATTTGGTGAGCAAAAACTTAAAGCTCAGACAGCTATTACTTTAAAACATTATTATACGAGAAATTTGGTCATCTGGGGGGGTATGCTAGCAACGTTTTTAAAACCAGTTGGTGAAAACAAAGCATTTTTTTGCGCTAGGATCCTGAACACATTTCACAAGTGTGAAGCTACAATATCAAAAGCACAGTATGAGGAATGGGGCAAATGGCGAAAAGAACGAGTAGGATTTTTAGATGCAATTAAACACTATGACAAACTTATTGCTGAGAGCATAGAAAAGCTCAGCCCACAAAGAAGACACAAAAAGACTCAAAAGCAAGCAAACTGGTATCTGAAGAGAAAAAAAGTAGAAAGGCGAGCACTTCTTGTAGAGTGTTTCAACAAGTGGTATTCAAAGGAGGAAAAAAAAATAAAGGGCTTTCAGACTTTGGGGTATGTGAATTTACTGGCAAAAGTTGCTATTCTTGCAACTGCTTGTTATTTTGAGGGAACTCCATTTGATGGAATTTTAACAGTGTTATGGAAACAGTTTAAAACCGGTGTAAAAATCTATGGGGAATATGCAACTTTAAGATACGAGGATTGGAGAGATTTGCAAAGTAGTAATCCTCGTGTGTATTGGATGCGTGTTCCGAAAAAAACCACCATTCAGACTCTTTTTCTGCGTCAGATTGCATTTTTGGATGGGAAAATGTGTGTGTTAAACACTGGTGAAGACAGTAGTGAAGACAGTGGTGAAGAGAGTGGTGAAGGTCATAATAGTTTGTTTACTTCTGGTGGAATTAAAGTGTCAACGTGGACTGCTAAAATGAGTGTGACAGAGTCGTCAAAGAGTACCATTTACGACGAAGAGGAAGGAATAGCAAAAAAACTGCAAAACGAGACAGTAAATAATCAATTAGCGTATAGATCAATTGATAGCAATGACATGGGACCGGGTGGGAATCTAAAGATGTCTGCCAGTCTGGATGACAGCAAAGTGGAGTTGGGCCAAGAAAAGTATGATCCTCAGCACTTTTATCAAGCGTCGGTTAAACATCTGCTTAGTGAAGCTGAAAAAATGGATGATAGGGGTTTGTCATGCATAGGGTGGAAAATTGCCAATTCTCCAATCAATACGAGCGTAAATTTTGTAGGCAACGAGTGGTTTGTGTGCTTAAGTAACCCAATTGGTGGTGGGGCGAAGCGTGGACCAATAAAATGTTTTAATAAGCACAGCGTTATAAAAAACCACGAAGAAAAAATTAGAAAACTGATAGACGACACCTATTGCATGTGGATGACGAAAAACGGTTCAGACCTTCCTGAGAAACACCTTAGAGAAGCCTTTTACAGAAAAAATTTGAACGCAAAACTTTTGGGAGACGATGCTACAAGCAATTGGAATACACAAAACCTGAATTACTGCTATCGTTTAGGAAATTTTTACGACATCTTAATGAAATATTCTAAAATTGATCTTGCAGACCAAGTTTCTGGCACTGAGCCATCAGATATTTCAATTTTAAAAAATGCAGCCAAAGCTGTTTTTGACAAAATCCCAGAATCAGCACTTGTAAGGTTAAAAGAGCTTTTACATAAAGGTGAAAAAGTTGGAACTGAGTTTGTGCAGTACCTTTCCTATAATTCCGAATTGGAACCGCCCGTTAAAAATAAAAGTGTTGAATCCACGGAATCTGACAAAATATTTGGCATCACAAGTATTAACAAGGAGTTTATGAAGAAGTGGAGTGGGGAAAATAAGAAAGAACAATTTAAACGTCTGGATTTGCGTGAGTACGTTGGATTGGTTTTCTTGGTGCACGAGGCTGTGCTTTTTGGCAATCCAGAGTTTCCCAGTGGTTTTTATAGTCCACGTTATAATGGGTTAATGCTTGCGTTAAAATGTAAGTTCGAAAAATTAGCGGGGAACCGTGAAACAATCGAGCGAATTAAAGGAAAAATGCTAGGAAAGGTACCATTAAAACTGAAGGTGGTATCAAACAATTTATACAAGTGTGTGAACTTGCCATTTGTGGAAAGTTTGTTGATCGAATTAAAAAAAACAAATGAGGGTAAACAGGTTTATGCAAGTCTACAGAAGGTCCTGCAGTATTTTATACAGTCTGGCTTTAAACGCAATACTCCTCGATTTAAACAACTTATGCATAAACTTGAGGACAAAGCTAGTCTGTATAAAAAAGAGACTGAATCAATTATAAAAGAGATGCAAAAACGTTCACCAGAACACAAGAAATTGGAAATGGAGACAAACAAGTTAAAACAAATGCAGGCTGTTTTGAAACTAGAAATCCTTGTGTCAGAACTTTATGAGTCCACTCAAAATTCGAAAAAAACACTTCGAAACTGGGAAAAAGAATTAAATAAAGTACAGTTAACTGAATCAACGGATGCTGACAAAATAACAAATCTGATTCGTAGAATTCAAGATTTAACAGGAAAATTATCTCCGGTGGCAAAGCAGAAGAACACGCTGAGTCTTGTCAGATCCAATATAGATCTTTTTTTCCAAATAAAAATTGATGGCAAAAATCTAATAAAGAGTGATGCCTTCACTCTGAAAGATGAGCTGAAAAACGTGCTTAAAATTCTTGATTCAATAATTTGTTTTGTTGCGAATTCACGTAACGCAGATGCAAAAGCAAACGAAGAAAAAAAAGAATCTGCTTTTTCAAAAGCGTACCTATATGCAAAAAAACAACTGACAGAGAAAATAGACAAGTATTTGGACGGAACAACTTCAGAAGAAATGTTTAAGATTAAACTGACAGAATTTCTGGTCTGGGTTAAGGAAGAAGAAAAGACAAACCTTGCACTTGTAAAGCACCTCAAAATTGCAATAAAAATTCAATTGTTTGCCGACGGGAACCTACTCGAAAAGATAAAAAATAACCTTGAGATAAACCAGAAGCAAGCGGAAAACTTAATTCAAAAAACCACGCCAGGCACTTACCCTTCACAATTCAAAAAAAAAGGCCAAATAAGAGAAGAAATCCAGCAAGCAGTAAGAAAAAATAGAGCAAAAAAGAATCAAAAGTTGCAAAAACTTCAAGATATAATAAGAGGATTTGAAGCTGATATACAGAAGAAAGAAAATGGACTGAAGATGAGAAGAGAAATCATTGAAAAATTGCAGCCAGCAATAGATGTGGATTTCACTCCATCCCCCCCTCCATCTTCATCTTCGTCTTCATCTTCGTCTTCATCTTCATCTTCGTCTTCGTCTTCATCTTCGTCTTCATCTCCAACTGCAGCCGGTACGTGGGTACCACTTACGAAATTATGGAAGAGAGACAAAACCGGTAAGGGAGGCTTTGATCTACCACTACAGAAAAGATTTAACGTACATGATAAAGTTAATTATGTTCTCTTGGGCGAACCAACCGTTGGAAAAATAATGATTTTGGAAACAGAAAGAGCATTCGTTACGCGCCCTGATCAATTGTTTCAAAACCTTAGCCAGCAAAATCAACAGCAAAAAATTTCCTTCGGTAACGTAATGACTTATTACGAAATGGATCCAAGCAAAATTGATGTTTTCACCAAAATAATAGAAGAACTTCAAGCAATGGCAAACGAATTTGACAGGTTAGAATATGCCATTCGTCACACTGCAAACGAGAATGATAGAACAACATTACTAGAAAGCTTTAGTCTTTTGAGTAGTTTGTTAACCCCTCGAAGTAGACTTGAATTATTGTATTTAAAAAGAAAACTAATGGAACTCAAGCTTTCTTTGTTCACGGAAGATCTCACACAAATAGAAAAAAAAATCAAAGAAACGCAAGACGATACCAAAAAACACCAATTAGAAACTACTTTCGTAAAAGTTGGAAGAAATTATTGGGACTTGCTTCGAGAATATCGACAACTCTTGATTAAAGAACCAGACAATCTTGTACTCAAAGAGATTTCATTAAACAAACAGGCAAACAGAGACACAGTTATGAAATCATCTTCGATAAACAAAATTGAGGACAAAATTGAAGCCCTAAGACGTGTTGATGAAATTGAGGACAGTGAAAAAAAACAACTAAAAAAAATGATCAAACAAACAAAAGCAAGTGCGGACAGTTTCTCAAAAAAACTAAAACCCTATTTTAGGGAAGATGCCAAGCGCAAGAGGGCTGAGGCAGCTGAGGCAGCTGCATATGCTTCGCGTGTGCCTACGCCTGCTTCACCAGCAAAACGCAGAAAAACAATCGCAGAAGAACAAACTGCAGCACCTGGTCCTGCAACATTTAGTCCTGTAGAAAAACAAACTGCTTTACCAAAAAGACCAGGAGCAGACATTGAGCGTGGTCCGGGCAAAATACAAAAACTTGATGTGTCAGTGATAGTTCCACAAGTACCAATTACTGTTAAAATAATTGTGAATCGGGTATTACAGGATCTCAAAAAGTCCCTAGTGTCCACAAGAGACGAAAAAATTGGTGTAGAAGTCATTTACGGAGACTCTAGTGGATTTAAAACATTAAAGCAGTTGCTTAGCAATCCCAAAACATTCAGTTATTGGGCATACCAAAATAAGTTGAACGGGATAATCGAAGGAATTAAAAATGAGCTGTTTAATCAAATTCAGCTCACAGGAAAAACAGTCAGTGATGAAATCAAACAAAGTGTTCAGACAATAATAAAAATATGCGTAGAAAAATTAAGCAATGAACACAAATATAAGAATGATCCGGTCCTAGAAAGGGTTTTGAGTCAGCTTAACATTATGAGAAATGGGGTCAGCATATTTAGTACAATACAAGCTCTTCTAGGGGATGATGCGTAACAAATAAAAACGAGAGGGTATTTAAGAACGTGCTGGTTTCAAAAAACCATGGTTCCGGGTGATTATGTTACTGTTTACGCAGAGGGTGAGGAGATTTGGTATGCTGAAGTGGTTACTGTTTGTGACAAGACTCTAGATGTCTATTATATTGAGAAGGGAGATGCGAATGTGTGGTCTTATTCTGAGGGTGTGTTTGAAATCCCAAAAGCGTGTGTCAAACAACACATTGAAACAGCGCTGCATGCTAATGTAGTGGGTGCATATCGTGCGCTTGGGTTCCGACCTTTGTCTGATAGTACTTTTGCGCGTTTGGACGAGCCTGGTGTGACTCCTGTGGGGGATCCTGCGTTTGATATGGAGGAAGATGACTGCGTGGGGATTCACCCTGAGATGCGTGATTTTATTGTCCCAGACGAAGAGGGTGAAGCTTTCACACTTGCGCGTGCAAACAATGACTTTGTCAGGGAAACACACAAAGCTGTCAATGATTTTAATAACTGGAACCCAGTTGGTGAGGCTGTGCGTGTGAAGGAGTACATTGAGTCGCTTGATACACGGGTTTGCCGGCAGGAAAATGCACGCACGCGCTTAGGTGAGGGGATTTCATACAATCATCCACCCCTGTGTTAGGTTGCTGAATTTTTAAAATTAAAACAAAATCGAGGGGGTATAAAAGAAGTCTCAAAGCTAAGAAAATGATCCCAGCATCTCAAGCAGTAGCAAAAAAGAAGACCGTGAGGCTCCGCTCAAAGGCGCTTCGTGAGATTCGATCGGAACAAGCAAGTACGCGAAATTTGATCCCAACTGCTCCTTTTCATCGCATTGTTAAAGATATTGCTTCTAATCAAGGTTCAGGAAACATTCGCTTCCGCCGCGATGCATTAGACGCACTTCAAGCAGACGCTGAGTCTTATGTCACTGAAATGTTTGCCTCAAGTAATTTGATTGCAATTGCAGGGGGGCGCGAGACGCTTCATGTGACGGACTTAAAATTGTTTCAGACCATCAAAGGGTAAAAATAAATAAAAAGAGAGAGTATTAAAGCATATATTTTTTTTATAAATGATTCTTCTAAATGCTTGTAGTAACCGTAAGATTGTCTTCAACGACGCAGAGCAGTTCCAGTTGTTTTCCCTAGTACCTAACCCCTCGAAAGACATGGAAATGCATAATTTCGATGATATTATTACGGATGCAAAAACAGCTGCCTTTCTTCGTGAGTGGCCTATTCAGTGGGTGCGCTCGGAAAATAAAGAACAGGTTCTTGCAGTGAAAGTAGATGCAGATGAACAAGTCTGCAGGGAGTTTCTGGGGTCAGTTATCGGCAATCGTGAAGAACTCCTCGAGCACCAAGAGCTGTGAATGAAAAAAAAGTTTGTTAGAAGACTGCAAAAGCTTAAGCAAAACAAAAACACAGAAAACTTACAGCGCATTTGAGCCACACCAGCTGTTGCTCAGTCATCTTTTGAAAAACATGCTTAAGTTAAGTACACCGTATTAAAATCGCAGTTGTGTTTTTTGACGGGTTCTCCTTTTTACAGCAGGTGCCTCTCTTGTTCTCTTACTAAACTTGGCGCGTATACTTTCAAGAGCTATCACTTTATTGTTTCTGTAATCTAGATCTGGGTTGTTAGTACTTAAGCGTGTGTAAATGTACGAAACCCCAATTGTTCTGCATTTGTCTTTGTTTAATATAAACGTTTCCGGAACTTGTTTCATAAAATCCAAAGTCGGTAAAGTATCTCCGTCCATCCTGGTAACCATCCTGGTCATCAATTGCCATTCTGCTAAGATAGATTTGCTAAATAAACGAAGACTCTCTCGGTTATAAAAACCTGGAAAAGCCGGGTATTGGTTCATATCACTGCCGCGCGCATCAAAAATCTCTAATTTTTTCTCTTTTTTCCAAAACATAAGCACAACGCAGTGATGTATTGTGTTGCCTGCATGCTCGCGTTTGAGACTTACAGTGCAAAACGCCACTTCGGATGTAGGAAGCAAAATCCAATTGCATAACATGTCTCTCCATGCTGTAAAATCTCCTCTCTCTGCGACTCCTTCGTCATTTTTTATTTTTTCAAGCTCTTTACTCCAACTTTCAAAATCTCCTGTTGATTCAAATTGTTTTATTCGACGATAAACAAAATCTTCTCTGCGAATCAATCCGTTCGAATCAATTTCACAGAAAATTGTCGGAAGCTCAAACCCGCTAAGCATTTTAACAAAATAAACACATTTATATACTATATTGCTAAATTTATAACGGAAAGCTTGAAACAATTATCTAGACAAGTGCTTGTGTCTTGCATCTCTTTTAACGTAATCGTGCCGTCCTGGTTAGCGTCGCAGTCCAGAAAACTTGCCTCAACGCCTATCTGATTGACTGCCCAGCTAAAGATGCGAGGCATTTTCTTCATTTGATCACGAAAATATTGCCTATCTACAGAGTCCCGGTGTTGCACAGCAAGATTTTTTTTTATTTTTTCAACGGTCGCTTTCTTATCGTACAACCAACATGCTTCAGTAGAACCTACGAGTAAAAATACAAACAGAAGATTTTTCATTTTTTTAAGCTTCTTCGTCACTGAAATACATCGTCGTTTTTACCACCTTTTTACGCTTTTTTTTATTGCACTTTTGCACCACCAAAATATCTCTGCCTAAATTTGTATAAATTTTGCCTTTGCTTTTTACAGGCACTGCAGCGCATTTCACTTTGTCTCCGTTGCGCAGCTCGTCTGTGTAACGCACGTATTTGCCGCCCTTTTCCTCCCAGATGCGCAATTCCAGCGCCGGCATTCCCCTGAACCCTGTCCTGAAGCGAGAAAGACGTACGCTGTTGTTCGGAGGCAGATAGCCACTCCAGCTTTCAATCAGCTCTGGAGAAACGTTTGTTTTCAGGTTTACACTTTGGCGGTGACTGTCAAAATCTGCAAAAATTATTTCGCCGCTTATCATGCAAAGTTCTTTGGGTTTTGCTTCTCCAATGTCTTTGGGAAAGACCACGTCGAGTTCCCCCGGAGCTAGGGGCTTACATACAGGCTTCCGCGACGCGGTGTGCTTCTTAAAAGCTGCGATATTCATTTTGAACAGAGATCTGCTTGGTTTATACGTTGTCGTTTTTGTTCAATTTGATCACTATAAAACTTGATTTATCTTTTTCAAAAATGGAAGACGTTCTAATAAATTTACGAGTTATTTCTGTTTTAGAACCTTACCAGCGCTTACACACCCGCCAAAGACATTTCCGCGTGTACGAAAATAGGTATTTACCTGAATTTTTTTTTAGATGGATTGAAGGGTCAAGCAGGAGATCGGATTTCGGTCGGATCCGCGACGTTTACACAGCAGCGCTTGCCAATGTAGACCATCCTGGCATGAGAGCGCAGGTGCAAAATTCTATGAAAGGGCTTGACGCGCTGAAAAAAACGTATGAAACTGATCAAACGTATTTGGCACGAGTAGAGACATTGATCGAAAAAGTCACCTTATACGGTGTACTTGACCAAACTGAATAGAGGCAAACAACATGCTAGGTTTTAGCCCAGACAAATCCACCTTTCAAAATCTTCTTCATGGTGAGCAGCTCATGCGGGAATGCCAGCACGGGTCTATTCTCCAGATGCAAAAGTGGTGGCAGGATCCCACAACCTATTACGCATTCACATCCAAAAGAGGCGCCCGCTGGTTTGCTGAACACGGGGGGCCTAAAAAGTTCATGAAAATGGTTAGTCGGTCCCTCCCTAAGAAAGCGCCTCCGCCGCTCGCTGATCCATTTGCCGTCGAACTGTTTTGTCATTCGTGCGGCAAAAATTTTGATTCGACAAAAAAAAACCACGTTGTGCAGATCTGCAGGTGTGTTTGTGGGACAAAAGTCACGCATGAAGAGTGCTACATGCCTGAAACTTGTGTCTTTTGCAACGTAAATTTTAGCAAAGTGGTTCGTAAAGAAAATCTGCTGCGTATTAATGCGTAAGGGGATAACCTAAATTGTCTCGGCAGTGGTAGTAGACAAACCCGGCTACAGTTTTGAACGCTTGGCGTCCCGTTTGACTTGCCTGTAGTTCTTCCAAGCTAGCGTATCCGGCAAAGGGGTCTTGTAAACTGACTTCATGCGAGTCTGCTTTGTCAAAAATCTCTTTAAAATGTTCAGCCACTTTAAAATGGATTGTTTTCTCAGTTGTGTTTTTCCACGTTGGATAGACTTTTGTTGTGATTTTATGAGTTTTTTTTCTTCTTTTTGTACTGCTTTTTCGCAGATAAAGCACTTCAGGCAGAAACGGAACTTCGATGAATTTCCCACCCAGTTGAATTGTCACCAGATTTTCGCTCGGGACGTCGTTGACTCTCAAAAACGCCTTTCCGTACCACCGTTCGGGTATCTCTTTAAAAAAACCGTCGTAGTACGCGTACTTAAATGTACCACCGTGCTTCAAAATAAATGTGTTTCGCGGCGTCATTGAAGATTTCGAAATTTTTTCTGATGAAGCTTCGGCTGAATAAACCACAACAAACCCCTCAAGCACACCCTTTTTGCTTATTTGCGTTCCCTGCCACTTGGAAATATTTTTCTTCTTAGGATTTGGTAACGAAAACATTTTAGTATGAAGCAGGGGGCTTATAGAAGCAGGTTCTAAGCAAAGATGTGCGCATTTGCCTGAAGTGGGGTATCTGAAAAAAATGTCATTTCTGGTAAATTTCCATACAAATGCATAAACGTATGATTTTCAATCCATAATTTATTTCCTCCCCATCGGAGTTCTCCATGTCCAACAAAGTGCAGGTGAATCATCCCGACTTTTCTAAACTCTGGCGTCCATTTGAGAACACTGTTGGGTGCAGCTCGTCCCGTTAAATGCCAGTGAGACTCTTTAGGAATTAGCAAAGCAATTAGAACTGCAGCGAGGACAATTGATATTTGCGTACAGATTTCACGGCACATTATTTAAACAGAGACCTGCTTTATACAATACGATCATGTTGCAGACCCCGAAGCTGAGTTTCAGACAGAACCCCCTGCGGCTGCCTATTAAAAAAACCAAACCGAAAATGAGTTTTTCGCTTGACGTCGAAGCGCAAAAAAAACCTATCTTAAAAACGTCAAAACCTGCGTCTCCAGTCGAAACAGGTGCCCTTTCTACAAAACGGATTTCTCTTCAGATAATTTTCGGCGGGTTTCTGCTTATTTTGGTAATCCGACTTCTGCAGGTGTTTTTGTCAGAAGAGGAACTGCACACGATTTATAAACTGTCTTGTCGGACAAAAAACCGGGTTCTCACTTGCAAGTCTACAATTCATACGGGCACGTTTATCGTGGAAATCCCACCCAAATGCTCTAATTCAGTGTATGAAATAGGGGGCTTGCCTTTTTCGGTCGCTAGACAGGGAAATGTGTTCAAAGCGCCAGCAAAGGATCTGACGGTGAAAAGTATTGACGGGGATTGCAAAATAAAAGCATTTATAGATTCTCACAAATTTCAAGCAGAAATCCCGTTTACTTGGATCACTACAAAAAAACATACCTGGTTTAGCATACGAGTAAACGGGAAAATTGTCGTGGAGAGGGCAGATGCAAGTTTGTTCGAATCCACAGAAAACGGCATCTGGATTGCCTATACGTACGATTTGTCTCTTAAAAATAAGCATGTCGAAGTTTTCGGGGACGGTGGTGACATAATTTTCGTTTACGGTGTACTTCCTTGAACTTACTTTGGTTAAGAATGCAGCATGGAGGATCTTATCAGGATTCGCCTTGTCGAGATCGGCGACGAAATCAAATTCTGTTTCAAGAAAAACCAAATGGTGGGGGAAATCGGCTACGGCGGGCACATTGTGAACACACGCATTACAAAGGAGGACGGGGTGGTGGTGGAGACTCTAATGACGAGAATCTACCCCAGCCTGACTTCGTGGAGCGAAGCGTGTTTAAGAGAGGGCCTTCTCGAAGAACATACTCGATACGCGTCCTGGAAACGCGTTATACACTGCAAAACCGAGAGGACGCTTCAGAGCCTCAGAAGCCAAGCGCACGTCAGTCAAAAAACAACGCAAGCCAGTCGCCAAGATCTTTTCGCGGAAATCAATCGCTTGCAAACGCTGGTGGGGCAACTGAAGAAAAAGCGGGTTGCGCCAAGAGATTCCGCGGACACCACAGACGCCTTGCTCATGACTCCACCAGTTGTCGCGTTTTTCGAGCACTGGGCGACGACCTCCTTGTCAAATGGCTAACGCCGAAAGAAGTTTACAACATCGAAATTGCATTCGACTGGGACTACGACTGGGGACGCAGCTGGCACGGAGGCAAAGTCAAGAACAAAGCTGTAGCCGCGCGCATCCAATTTGACCTCCAGCAGGGCCTTCAAGCAGAGCAACTGCTTGCAAAATACAACCGGGATCTTGCTTTTTCCGCATTGTGGTACTTGGTCGGAGTTGGTGAGATTGAGAGGTTGGCAAATAAATATAAACACTACAAAACGGTACGCAAATTATGCCGATTCTTGTCTTAAAATACGGTGTATTTGCCTGATGCTGATTTATGTAGAAAAAATGTCGGACGTCTTGCCGGCTGTTTTCTCCTTCCCGGAAGACGGGGAAAAAACGCCCAAATACAACGGGGCATGTATTTATCTGATTTGCTCCCCAAGAGGCAAACCCTACGTGGGTCAAGCGAAAAAGTTTAGAAAGCGGATGTGGGATCACAAATCTAACGGCAAATTAGCTTGGATCCATCATGCAAAACACCAAGCGGGCAAACGTAAAACTAAAGTTCAGTCAATTTCGTTTGCAATCAATAAGCACGGGTGGGAAAACATGGAGATTACTATTCTGCAGAAAATCTTCGTGTGGGATCAGCAGCTGCTTGATAGCCGCGAGCAGTACTTTATCCGTTTCTACGATTCTTTCAAAAACGGATATAATTCCAACGAGGGCGGAAACCGCTGCAAATCGCACCCGCACACGGAAGAGACAAAGGCGAAAATGAGTGCAAAAATGATGGGACATACGAACACGCCCACCAAACCTGTCACGTCGCGTGAAATCAAAGAGCAATTTGCCGACGGCACGCAGTTGGTCAGATTTGACTTGTACGCATCCGCAGCGGAAGCAGAAAGAAAAACGAAGGTTTCTAGCTCAAACATCACACAGTGCTGTCTTGGGAAGAAAAAATCGGCGGGAAACCGCTTCTGGCATTTCACCAAAGACGATGATTTGGTCGGAGAGCACCGTGTGGATAACATCATTGTTAAGCCACCACCGAACGCGCGCGCACTCGTCTCGAAGTCTCCTGATGGCGAAAAGCAGCAGCACGAGGGATCGCGTGCGGCGGCACGCACTTTGTCAAAATCCACAGGCAAAAAGTTTGATCAGAGCAACATTACCAAATGCTGCAAAGGCAACGCAACCCATCACCACGGGTATACCTTCTGTTACGCAAGTGATGAAGAGGAATCTGACAGCGAAGAAGCAACTGCAGCACCCAAAAAAAAACGGAAAATGTTTTAAAAAAAATCAGTTAATCATCTCTTTTATTTCTTCTAAGCTATGTTTTTTCAAGAGCGCGCGAATAGCCGCGCGAATTGTATTCTTGGTTGCGGTGAAATTGCTCTTATTGACCCGAAAATCATGCAGCGTGTTAGCATCCGGTAAAATCCGGTCTAGCAGGTGATTTTTCTCCACAAGCACGACCGAATCGACCGCTATTCCCCGCTGGAGCAGAAACAATACCGCAGGGACAAAAAGGGAGAAAGCTATCTGCCTCGGGACTATTACCAAATTCCAAATGTTTAAAATAATCGGGCTGATTTCCTCGGCAAGAGAACCAAGCCTGTCGACGTAAAATCTCATCACTCTCAGAAAAATGGGTTTGGCGTAAGTTTCAGTGCAAATGATGTTCTGCAAAGTGCACACGTTGATAAGACCTTCCTTTTTCGAGTGCTTGATAAATTTGTTTGCCATTTTTATGGCAGATGCGTAGTTTTGCTTATATTTCTCAAGTTCTTGTGTTTTGCGAGCATGTGAGGTGATAAAAAGTTCGAGGAATTTTTTTACTTCGTTTTTGCACTCTTCGTTTTTTATATTCAGCGTGTGTCCCCCGACAGTGCCATCTGCGGCGCGGCTGTACATATTGGGATCTCTCTTGTCGGCGGTAATCGAGGGCACGCACTTTGAAGTCAGTTTCCAACTGCGCACCACTTCAGCTTCGTTGTTCCATTGTACGCCGCTGACCGGACACACGAGAGTGTGGTCGTCATTTGAGATTGGCTCGAGCGTGCAGTCGTCGGTGCAGTGGTGGACCGTTCCGGTGCTTTCGCACACGTAGACGTACTGTAGAGCTCTTCGAAACGTGCTTTTGTCCATCCAGGGTTGGTTGTTCCCGCTCCAGCGGATGTGGAACCCGTCGTTTTCGTGTATATGTACATTGATTTGACTTACTTGGCACTGGTTTGTGCAGACGTGAGGGGTGCCGCCGATTTCCGACTGGATTTGTCGAATCACAACTGAATCTTGCATTGGGAGTCGAATCTTTTGAATTTATAGATCTTAGAAAAGTACACCGTATTTATTTTTCGCATACGGTGTATTTTTGTGGTATAAAAAGAGTTGAATATTTCTCAAATGAGTGCTGGGAGGAAAAGAAAGAAGCGAAGTCGTGAAAAATCTCAACTCGTTCTTCCAAGTATGGCTGGGTTTAATTCGCCTCCAAGAAGCACTAAAAGCACTAAAAACCGAGAACCTCCTAATCAGAGAGAGGCGTATGATAACAGCCGGGTGCCTGCTGATCCTGAGATCATGCAATTTAAGGAGCTTTGGGTAGATTCGGAAGAGCTTTTCAGGCGAGACGGCTTAAAAGGGTTTATCGAGGTGTTAAAATTTGACCTTGATCTTGAAGATTATGATAGAGAGGAAAAATTAGAAATTAAGCAGATAATTGCGAATTTGAATTCAAAAGCTGTGCTGACGCCTGTTCAGCTGGTAGATCGGGTTGTGGGTCTGGTGGCTACAGGGAGCGATAAAGTGCGAACAAAAGTAACAGATCTTGTTCAAGAATTTGCAAGAATTGCTAATAAAGCTGTTTGGAGGAAACCTGAGAGCGAGGATGCAAAATTACGATTTTAAAAATACAACACGCTTAGAAGTCCAATTGCGCAGAGAAACATTAAAAAATCTTCAAATTGAAGCGCTGCGCAAAGGGGTAGCGAAACAAGAACGACAGCAAATATGGTTGCAGCAAGTTCGATATATGCCGGTGCATAAATTAACCAAGTGAGAAAATCTAGCATTTTATAAATATATTTATAGTAAATAGCTTGCAACAAACCTGTAGCTTGCCCACAAAACTCCAATTGCAATGGCATAATCAATGTATTTTGGGTTTTGTTTAATAGCAGTCACCTCCAAAAAGGCATAGTTTTGCATGTATTTTAATTCTACAGAAAACCCGTTTTTTGCAAATACCCGCTTAATTTTGTCTTGCAGTGAGCTGCTGTACTCTTCAATGTTTGTGTAACGTACTTTAAAGCCGTCGCGCATGATGAGATTGCCAATAAATTCGGATTTTAAGTCTTGATTGTTTTCTTCAGCAACATCGTTCAGCCAATCCATTTTAATTAGGCGTAGCGCTTTTATACTATCTAAATAAAGTCAAAATTGTCTGTATGCATTTGCAATAATTTGTGCGGAGGATTCCCTGCAACGTCGAACACACCTTCTTGCACTTTGGCGAAGGGAATATCGGGCGGCGTACCAGAGTGAAGATGTGGGATAATGAGAGCTCGACAGTACTGTACGAGGGGATTTGATACATCGTGATTGCGTTTCCGTTTCTTGCTACCAGCTAGTTTGTGCAAAATTGATCGAATTTGGAGAGTTTTTGCGTCCATATTTAAAACGCTTATGAATCTTTAAATATGTACGTTTATTTATCTAGTAACGAAAAAACGACGCAGTTGCTGACATCATCTACAAAATCCGGTTGTTCGTTTGACGATGGTTTTAGAATACTATTAGTTTTGGAAGTTCCGGAGCATTTAGTGTCTACAATTTTGTTGAAATGGAAGCGCGAAAGCCGTGGTCCTATTTCAAGGGTGAATAAAGGGCTTAGAATAGCGAAGAAACACCTTTTTAAAATTTTTGTTGCGGATGTTGATGTGGGTGAATTAAAAACTCTGCAAAAATATAAATCAGCACCGGGGGTTCCGAAACCAGTGCCCGCGGAATTTTGGGAAAAAATTTAGAAATGGGTATAAATACTTCTGTTTTTTTTGCTAAATGAACCTGTCTGCGCTTGAGCAAAGGTACGGAAAAGTTCCGACAAATCTTGAAAAGGAAGCAAATGCAGTTTGGTTGCACCTCCAAGAACAGAAAGACAATGTGATTGGAGCAAAATTTCTTTCTAATTTTGGTGTCGACGATGAGAATTCCAAATTAACTGGATCAAAAATTCACCGAGGTGTGATTGTTAGTCTGAAACCTGGGTATAAAATCTCTGCAGCAGACACTTGGTTGCATCCGAATCTGAACCAATGCCGTGCGCTTTTTGACGGCGGAGCTTTTACCAACGTTTCAACGCTTGCAGAAACGGATTGTTCGGCTGGGGTTTACGCGGTGCAGAAAATTAACGCTATTGGTGATTTGGTAAGCCAACCGCACACAATTGTTGATTTCCACGTGCACGATGCTGCCCAGATTCGCCAGAAATGGAACGGAAACACCATAGAGGAGGTTTACAGTACGAATTTAAGGGACCGCACGCTAGAAGAGGTGCAACATTTCGCGCAGCAACTGGGTGGTCAGAGCAAATTGCGTGCGGATTTTACAAATATTTTGTACCGTGGTCGGGGAGAGTACCATTTTTATAACAATGGTTACAAAGAGGCAGGTCTAGTGTTGTTAAGTCCACTCACAGGTTACAGAATTGTTGATGGAATGGATCACGCTGCTGACTATCTTTCGGAAGAGTTGATCGATGTTGGGTCATTGTCTGCAAAGCAGCAAAGGTCTTTGTATACGAAGGCGCATTGGGAATCGTGCAGTCTTGTGAATACTTTTGTGACGCGCAAGAGCTTCTCACCGCTTCAGGCTGAGTTTAGAATGCAAAAAGGCAACTTTTCAGCGGCAGACGTTTTGAAGCATCTTTCTCCGAGCGCGATTTTAAAATTGACTCCGAGTTCTGAGCACGTGCCAGAGTCGCGTCAAATTTGGGATCATTTGCGCAATAATGATCTTGAGATTCCTTTAACGGCAGAGACAATGAGCAGGCTGCTGGAGTTGAGAGATATGTATAAAATTTTAAACCCTGCGTATTATCAAAATGGAAAACTTATTCTTACACGGGAAATAGTAGCTAATTTATAGAGAATGAAAAAACACTGTTTTATTTTTAGTACATAAGCATACGGCTAGTACGGTTAACTACGGGAAGCGATATTTGAATTCAACTTCCATAACAACCTTGTACGGCTGGGATCCCTCTGTATTTGACTGAAAGCGTGCTCCGAGGTTCGAGAGGCTTGTGTAAGGAATTTTGGAGATGACGCTGCTGTAGAGCTGGTTAATGCAATTATCGACAACGGTTTTGTTAATCTTCAGAAACTCCCCCTCGCGCATGCCCTCGTCGTGCAAATTAATACCAAGTGACTCCCAGTTATTTTTAATGATCGAGACGACAACGTGGTCTTCCGGAACGTAGCAGTAGTCCTTACCCTGAAAGCGGGTAATTCCCTCGTGGAGTTTCTCCAGATCATAGCCTCCGTACTCCTGGATCCATCGCGAGTTCATCAGACCCTCGGGGTGGTAAACCACCTGGTCAGTGCGGTGCTTCTCCTCAGGAAGAATAGTCACAATATTAGTGAATCCCTCGTTGGCGTGTGCGTGATTGTCGCTCATATCGTTAACCTCCTGTGTGTAAAGCCAGCCTTTAGAGTTAGCTACGTTAGCGGAATTCGAAAAAAGGTTAATTCCAACAGTGACGGTCTCTGGGCAAGAGCTAGACACGGATTTGAGTGACATGGAGGTGACAATTGCCTGATCAAAACTTTTGGCTTTCAGAGCAGCTTTCTCTTCTGGGGCGAGATCAGAGGAAATATGAGGGGCAAAGACGTGGGAAGCGTTCTGGATGTTCACAACTTGTCCATTCGCAAGTCCAGCGCCAGTCGTGTTGCACTCAAATACAACACGGCGTACAAGTTCGGGACTTGCGGCGGCAACTTCGGCGAGGTCGGTAGTCGGAGACTCTTGCATTTTCGATGCAGCAGATACAGGAACAGCCGGGCGTGACATTTTATTCACATTCGTCTCTTATAAATACTTAGTTTATTTTCTTTAAATCATGGCGTGGACAGAACGAACACTTCCGAACAATGAGACAATTCGAGTTGTCCCACCAGTTGTAGAAAACCCTTTAGCGGATAAAGAAGAGTACAGACGACTAAAAAGGATATTTGCCGACATGCCTCCGTTCATTAGGTTGACGTCGCGTAGGGCTCGTAAGACTCTGGCAATGTACGAGAATCATAAACAGAGATTTACTGAGCAATTACGAAACAATTTAACATTCAAATTTGTAATGATGGTTGCTGGGTTAACAAACGAGCCAATGCAAAAATATTGGAAAGGAGATTCTGCAGATCCATTTTCTGATAGAAATCAGCAAAGTACAAATACAAAAATATGCAAAGAGGATCTTGCAATTTTACTGAAACGCGCACGAGAGAATGCTTTTGCAGATTTGCACCAGTTTTGTGGCGAAATACGAGCTATGCCTATGTTCAGATCAAGAAAAGACAAGCCCCAAGCTAGTTTGGATATATTTGAGAGTCAAATAAATGATTTTGTATTTTCAGACGAAGATGATGAGTACCCTAACATAGATGGAGAAGACGAAGATGATTACCAACAAGAGGAGGACGACGATGATTATATACCAGAGGAGGAAGTGGAGGATCCTCTTGAGGTTGAAGAAGAGCCAATTGAAGCAAATGTGAAATATATTTACAATATGTCCGACGAGGAATTTGGCGATTTCATTTCAAATTTTAAAGAAAGAGTAAAAAATTCCACAGAACCAGATACTATTGAGAGATATATTTTGGGTAGAAAGGCGTTCCATGATGCAACTTCGGAAGACGGCGGTTTGCCTGCTCATAGTCATTTTAGAGGTCAGGAAACACGTACATCAACCGGCACACGGCAATATTACGGAGATGAGTATGACGACGAAAGCACTACGGGAGATATCCCCCTCAGTGAGTTGTTTCCCTATGACGACTATGGACAGTTACCGGAAGATAGTACGAGAATGGACGAAAGAGGTCAGGGTTATTTTCGGCGTGATGTAAATCATTCGGTAGATCGGATTTTTGACAAGCAAACAGCAAATGCAGAAGGGTATGATCATGAAGATACATACGTAACTTTGAAAAGAACTAATTGGTGGCAATGGTCAAAAAATGTCCCAATTGTCCGTTGGGAGAGTGAGCGTCCAGAATATTGGTTTCAGCGTTACGTAGCAAGGTGGCTGACTCGTGAGGCTAATACCTTGGGTGCCGAAGAAAAAACACAAAACCCGGAATTCAACTTTAATGATCTTGAAGAATTTAAAAATAGGTATCAGGGTTTATTCAACAATTTAAAAAAGAAATCCATAAATGGGAAATGGATACGCGATCTAAGTGGGCTTCGCTTGTCCAAATTTATAAGAGATCCAAACGCACTAGATCCACTTACTGGTAAGCGCATCATGATTTGGAGCAAAGCTAAAGCTTTTGATGACTGTACAGAGGTGTGTGAAGTACCGCTTGATTTCGTAAAACCTCTTTTTGAGGAAAGATTTGCTTATTGGAAGCACGAGTTGGTGCTTGGGGAGTATGAAAAAAAAGCAATGTATGTTGCAGACCAGTGGCTACAAAAAACGCCGTGGGCGATCGGAAAAATATATTTGCAACCAACAATGTTTGCTCACATGCAAGAAGCTCATATTGCTGTTACGTCAAGATACAAAAAGTTTTCTCACCTTAGAATAGATGACTGGTTTAACAGTGAGCAGCAGCGGTATTTCTTTGCAAAACTCACCGCCTTGTGCATTAGAACGACTGCCGTCTTGTCCAACAAGCGATATGGGTTGGATAAAGCCTACATGCGTCTTAATCTTGAGAAAAAACGGATTATGTACGCAATTGGTAAGCTGGAACCGCCACAAAGAACTAGAACAACAGTTGCATTTCCTCGTGCAACTGCCAGAGAAAGAGATGCCTGGGCGGCGTACGGAGCTGCCAGACAAAGGGGAGACGCTGCGGCAGCTGCAAACTCGCTCAGCGATATGAATATGAGACACGTTCCTTCTGGTGGGTCAGTATTAAGAGATTTATGAATTTAAAAATCCATTTTAAATATTTGGTGTGTAATGTCCGACAGGCTATGTCTCCATGTATTTGAATTGTGTTTCACGATTTCTACGATCCTCATTGTTGCCTGCGCTTGTTCTAAACACGGCATAAGCTTTCTTTTCACGTGATTCTGGATTTCCAGCAAAGAAAACGATGATGACAGGTTCGTAAGAAGAGCGTACCACAATCCCGTATGTTGTCTCATTTTGTGAAAAGCTGCTGTGATTTTTGTCACAAACTCCGCATAATCAGAAGAATGTTCGCCTCCCATCATAATTATCATCGGCGGTGTTATCCTTATATCCATTTGCAGTTTTGGATCGTGTCCCAATAAATAAGAAAAATCAATATGTGCTAGTTGTCCACTGCATACCACCATGTTCTGCAAATGTCTGTCGCCCACCCCCAATAAGTACGACAAAATACAAGCTCCCACGGCGGATCGAATGAACCGGTTTCGCACGCACTGCACCGTTGCGTCTGGAAACCCGTTGTGAATATGACTCGACAAATCGTAATTCAATTCGTACAGTGTTTTTGCGTTAGGCAACATCTCGACCCAGCCTCCACGCTTTGTGGCAAACACGGGGTAGCGTACGCACTTCGTTTCACACACTTGCTGAATAAAATCGGCGAAAAGCATCACCAACCGATCTTTTCTCATATCGTCTTTTTTCACCAAAATAACTTTTTGCCCGTGATTTGTTTTCAAAACAAGGCTGCTTGGGTTTGAAGCGCTGTTTATCCTTGTCGGGTCAAAAACTGCCGTCACGCTCACGCTCGGGTTGTAAGGTAGTTTTGCAGGTAGTTTCACCGGAAAACGATGCCCCTCGACTAATTCCTCCACGTACTGCACCAGACTGTCGGAATAAATAAAATCCTTTCTATGTTCAGGAAATCTTTCTAGCATATAATTAGACAGGGTTTTATAAACAGGATCAGCAAAAAGAACGCATTCGTAGTAAAAAGCATAAGCAACGTGCAGGTTAATGCAGCGAGGAACGACGAATTGTTTAATAAACTCCTGCGCAGAAGGTGTCATGCTGCGTTCGAGCCAGTGAGGCATGTATTTCACGTGCTCCTCCGAGGTCATTTTATTCAGAAAATTACCAATCCAAGCAGTCAAATCTGGCTTTCTAAGAATTTCAGTTGATGGAAAAGTATTCAATACTTCTAAAATATGAATCTTGTTGGTTGATGAACACCCACCAGAGCACCCAATAGATTTGCAAGCGGCTGCAGAAGTCCCGTGGGGGATTACTTGGAGTGCTCGGATGATTTGTTTATCCCAACAGGAGTGTCCAGATACGTTGGATATGTGGGTTTTTAGCAACTGGATTTCCAGTCTGGAAAACCGTTCATAGGGCATTTTAGATGGAATTTTTCTATACACGTCAAGTGTGGTTTTTGCCGCGTGCTGCCACCGTTTGTTTAGACCAAGATGTGAAATGTCCTTTACAGTCACAGGGAGCAGCGCAAAGACCCTGACTAAGCGTTCTGATCGATTGGTTTCGCTGCAAGTGAGCAAGCAGTTGTCACAAAGTCTCACGTCTAAAAATTCTGATCTGGTTTGGATAAATGACGGGATCGTGCCTCTACCGGTGCTGCACTGACTGCAAAAAATGTTCCCACAGAGCCTGCAGTGATGTTTTCTATTGAACATCGAGAAAACTACACCGCACTCGCACTCTGTGACTTCCGCGTCCGCTTGCCACATTTATCAGGAAATGAGTTAGTATTTATGCAGTCGTATTTTTTAAAAATGTGGATTGAACGGATTCTGACGTGGCTGGGATATAGGCAAATTGAGAGAAAGCAAATTTATAGAGAAAGTACGTCAATTTAAAAAAGATTTTTTTTCACGTATATATAAAGCCTGTTTTTTAAGAAAATGTCATTCGTTAAGAAACAAAAAGCTACCGCGCTCAACTCGCATTTCAAAATTGATCTTGTAGCAGACCCGGCTCAGCGGTTTAGCGATGAAAAGAAACTTGCCCAGCAGAGCGTGATTGAGCAAGTGTCGAAAGTTTCGAAGGGATTGTTTCATCCCAATCCAGCTGTTCGCGTGCTGGACGCTACTAAAAGTGGTCAATTTTACAACGCAGGAATCCCAGTTGATAAGCTGGCGCAGGTCATGAAAGAGAACGACCTGGTGCTCCGCGTGAGCATGAAAGGCGACGATAACGCTTGCGCGATGGCTCGACATGCTGATTTGAAAGAGAATCAGGTCATCTCATCACCCAGTGGTTCGTTTTCGCTTGGTGTTGAGAACGGGTTTATCCGCTCCGTCGATTTTCTCTAGAATGCCATTAATTTTTTGCAACTCTTCTGGAGTTGGTGCTTTCGTGTTGCGGAAATAGTCGGGTATGGAAGTGTTTTGCAGCGCGTGTTTGCTGTAAATTTCCCACGGGATGATGCCCCTCGTGTAGAGATAATCGAGTTCATCCACAGAGATATACGGATGTACAGGAAAAACCACCCTTATTTGGTGTTTCATTTTTGACGCAAAAACGTTTTTCCCCACCTTTAATTTTTTTAGATTTACATACGCTCTCTGGTATAAATCGGTGCACATGTAACTTAATGCGTTTTTCCAGTTCAAAATTGTATGCTTGAATGAGTCTGTAACGCCTTCCGTATCCCCCTTGTAAAGCGAATCGCCGATCATCAGCGACCTTGGCACCCCCATCCCCGCACAAATCTCTTCCTGCAAAATTTTATGCGTCTGCGTCAAATCCTGGCGTCCTGTGTTTTGTGCTGTAGGCACCACGTGGAGTCCGCTTGGGAGTTGTGTGATGCTTTCCAGAGTTTTCACCTGTTTGGAGTACTGTCCACGGTATTGATTATACAGTTCTTGCTGTTTAAGCAAAATTTCGACGTTAACTTTGTTCCGCTCAAATTGCATGTCCCCGGCGGTATCCCCCGATGTGCTGTCGGCAAAAAAATCAAAATCTACCCCTTCGTGGCGCTCCTTGTTGGAGCTTTCAACCACTTCGGTGAAATAATCCGGGTTTGACTTCTTTTTTTCCATAATAAGCGTGGTGTGCCTCAGTTCTTTCAGGAATCGGCACTTATTTAGCACCCGAGAGACGGTGGAAACAATTTCCCCAGAGGGAAGCGCGGGAGTGCCAAAATGGGTGTAAATCAGCAAATCATCCGTCTCCATCACCCCGCTCGTGATCCAATATTCATACTGATTGTCGTTTATCCGATAGTGCAACTCAAAATGGTGAGGGCGCACCACAGTCGGAATATTGCGTTTCGTTGGATCTTTCACCATTTTAACAACCACAAAACCGAGACACATTGCCGAGACAAGCGCGTCCTTTACAAAAGGCTGCCAGCTCTCTTCGAAAGCATCTGCGACTTCCACAGGCGGGTCAAAAACCTTACGATTTTTCTCAAATTGTATGCCGTTTTTTAGAATTTGATGCAAAACCAGATTTTTGCACATTACAAGCAGATTTTCTTTGTGAAACTCATCGAAAATTCTGCGAGCGTACATCATGTTCACATGGATCTCGCTGCTCATTTTTTAACTTATGCGCATATAAATAGTTGCATATGACGAACAAATGGAAAGCTACTATGTGGGCCTCACCCTTGTTATAGTTGGAGCGGGGATGTTGCTTGGAAGCATTTCCGGTGAAAAAAGCGAAAAAATGGAGTAAACCTAGACAAATGCAACTTTTGCTTCATCACCATTAAAATTAATTGTTGCGCCCCCCACCACCGGCGTGTACCGCCAGTTTTTCATATATTTCTGCAACTGCCTTGTGCAATCCTTCTTTGTCGTCTTCAACTCTAACAGGATGGCGCCGTTTGGAGTTAGAATGACAATATCCACAAATCCGTGTCCAAAGGGGATTTGGTTCGTAGCGTTGACGTACGGGATTACGACCTCCTCGAAAACCTCAAGTTTCTGCGAGCGTAACAAACGAGCAAGGACGGTGCGAAAATTGCTTTCCAAATAGTCAACTCCGCTAAGCATTTCAGCCACATCTTGCGCCGTTTTTGCAATGACAGCCTCCATTTAACTGGAGAGACCGCCTTTTATACGGTGTACTTCTGTGACCCTGATTTATGTAAAATCATGTCGGATGTGCTCCCGCCCGTGTTTTCCTTTCCGGAAGACGGCAAAAAAACGCCGAAATATAACGGGGCGTGCACCTACCTGATCGTCTCACCAGATGGGAAACCGTATCTGGGTCAAGCAAAAAAGTTTCGCGAGCGGATGCTGAGTCATAAATCAAAAGGCAAATTAGCCCGGATCCATCATGCAAAACACCAAGCGGGCAAACGTAAAAATAAAGTCTGTGCAATTTCCTTTGCAATTCACGAGCACGGGTGGGAAAACATGGAGATTACGATCCTGCAGAAATACTCTGTCTGGGATCAGTTTTTGCTTGATAAGCGCGAACAGTACTTTATCCGCTTCTACGATTCTTTCAAAAACGGTTATAACTGCAACAAAGGCGGCAACCGCTGCAAAGCGCATCCGCACACGGAAGAGACAAAGGCAAGAATGAGCGCGGCGCATATGGGCATTGGCGCAAAACCCGTGACTTCTTGTGAAATTAAGGAATCTTACGCTAACGGTACACAGCTGGTGAAATTTGTCTCTTACGCGTCTGCACGCGAAGCAGAAAGAAAGACGGGGTTTAATAATGCAAACATCTCCGACTGCTGTAATAAGAGGCAAAAATCGGCGGGTGAACGTTACTGGTTTTTTACCGCGGAAAATCATCCACCCCAGATCATATGGGTGGGCGAGCACATCGTGCCTCACATCGGGGATAAGCCACCGCCGTATAGGCAGGCAGTCTTCTCGGAGTCTCCCGGGGGCGAAAAGCAGCTGCACGAGGGTGGGTGTGCGGCGAAGCGCACTCTGTCAAAAGTCACTGGCAAAAAGTTTGATAATGGCAACATTTGCAGATGCTGCAGGGGAGAGGCAACCCACCACCACGGCTACAAGTTCTGGTATGCGTCGGACGAAGAGATTGCGGAGTTTAACAAGGAAGCCTCGAAAAAGCGTAAACGGAAATAAAATGTACATAAATAAAAATTTCTCTCTTAAATGTGCTTATCTGAGATTATCAATTGGTTTCGCCAGTGTTTTTTTCGCGAAAAGCCAAATGTAGAAAAAGAGCCGTACTTCCACATCGACTAACGCTTGCGCTTCTTTCGCCTGCCGTGGCTTCTCGTTTTCTTGGCGTGACAGTTTGAGCACAGCGCGGAAAGATTTGCCATGACGTCTTCGCCTCCGTCGCGTAATTCCTGTACATGGTCGCAATCAAAGCTGTCGGGGTGAAGCAGCTCCCTACAGTGTGCGCACTTATACCCTTGTCTAAACGCAACATGCCATCTGTATTTTTTGCTCGTTTTCCTCGAGAGTTTTTCCGCCTCCTTAATTGCTTTTGAAATACTCCCACACACGTACTCCATTGCCGGTTCCCCTTCCAAAACCCACTTGAGAAACGGCAAAAGGTTTTTACTGTTCATAAATCCATCAACAGCCTCGTATTTGGTTTGTGGTAGCAGCAGGTGGAGTTGGCATGGTCCAGCCTCTTTGCAAATGGCGTCATTAATATCGTCCAATTTGTAATGCCATGCCCCGAGCATGTACTCCTTTTGTATCATTTTCCGAACATGCGCAGGCTATAAGTAGGTCGCGGACACAATTCAATGCACCGCTGTTGGCGGCGGAGAGAAATTAATTTAAAGCAAGCAGTGCGGGACATGCGGCAGGTAGAGGCTGTCCTCCAGGAAATGGTAAGCAAATACGAGCGTATCCGAAAAGAGACAATGACTAAACTTAAGCAAGCCCCGAAGAAGTCGCGCAAGTTATTGCATCTGAAAAGAATTAAGGTTTTGGATTTTCACATTGCCCAGTGCGAGCTCAAAATAGCAGCGTGTGTGCACAAGCAGTATTCTCTCGAGCAGCTAGAGATAACCCGGCTGCAGATAAATGCTATCAAGGCGTCTACGAGTGTGTTTCGCAGCTTTTCAAAGTATAACCCTATTCACAAAATCGAAGACCTTACAGAACAAATGCAGGAATTAACGGAAGACCTCTCTGACGTAACAAACCTGCTCTCATCCGGCACGGTGGATTTCGACGATGATGAGCTCGAGCAGGAGCTGCGCGATATGGAGCAGGAACCGGAAGGAGCCATGGAAGAGTTTCCGGCAGTTCCAACACACAAACCGAAATCAGTGCGCGTTTCGGTACCCATGCAAGACCTGCCTGTATAACTTAGCTGGGGTCTCTCCAAATGGACGATAACGAGAGGATTCTGATTGCTTTGTTTGCCAGCGTAGGGTACGGACTTGGCGTGTGTGTCACAATTTTCTCATACGTTATTTTCCGGTTTTGCTCCAGACGGGAGGCTGCGCAGCCACTCCCAGTACGAGGGGGGAGTCGGCGTGCAGTATGACGGGGGAGTAAGAGTAGGTAAGGGGGAGGCGGGTGGTTCGTCTTCTTGCTCCTGCAGGAGCCGCTCGTACAGGTCTCGCTGCTCAAGGGCTGTTTTTAGTTGGGTTTGGAGGTGATAAATTTCTTGTTTAAGATAGCTACAAAATTCGATAAGACTCATTTAAATGATTTATTTTTTTATATATATATTTTTCTACACAATGACGTCACCCTTTTTCGGCTCTTTAGTAGGATCCATATACATCAAAGCACCATCCCTAACCGGGAGCACACCGGCGTAGGGAGTGCCCCAGTGCCCCTTGCCCATGGTAGTAAAGGTCCCATTCGTATACTGGGCGCCGCGGAAGCACACGGTGTTGATGTTTTGCACTTGATGAAGGTACGCGCTGTCGCTGCGGTTCTGATCCAGTTCCTCGACCGATTCAAGCGACCCGAGGGTGTCAGCGCCGGAGAAGTGCGCTGAGTCGTCGGCTTCGTAGTCGCGGTGAACTCCGGCAAAGCGCCCGGTGATATCAATAGCGTCCAAGAGTTTCTCGCCATCTCCGCGGGGGAGTTTCCAGGCAATCAGAGAGTGGCGGCAGTCGCGGCTTCCGAGGGAACCCTCTTGGATGGCGCGACCAAGGTCGCCGAGTCCGGCATCACCATCCATATCGCGTGCCGGGGGCTTGAAAAAAGTGTGTCCCTCACCGGAAATGTACCCCTGTGCAAAGCAATCCGGAATGATCGTGTAGTTGCGAGGCTGTTTCACCACCGCTTTTGAATAGAAGGTATAATTACCAAAATGGGTTTTGGTTGCTACAGAATCGCTGAGCTGAAAATCATGTTTGCCGTGATAGGTATTTCCGAGCTCGCTTCCTCCCTTTGCCATGATGGCGGAGTGCATGGTGTAGGTTTGGAAAGGTCGCATGAGGAGAATATCGTAATTGTGGTGGTCGGCGTCTGCCATAGCGGTGTAGGCAAGAAAGTGGATATCAAGATCAACATGCTTGATAAGGTCACCCACTTCACGTGCGTTATCTACGTTAGCGCCAGGGGCTTCCATAGCAACAAGTTGGGCGTTGATCTGAGTGAGCTGGTAGATTTGATAACGAAAGTCAGCCCTCAACTGCCTTGCTGCATCTGTATTTCGTACGTTAATGTTCATAAGTTCGTTATACAGGGTAGCAGCTTCTCCGGCGACAGGGTCATTGTCAAGCGCTCCGATTATAACATCATTGTAGGCAGCCCCGGGATTACCAATCTGTGCACCAACTAATTGCACGGGACGTCGCCCGCGCTGAATACCCGCCCACCCTCTGTCTTGCAACGCAGCTACGAATTTAGCAGCCATTTCTTTCTTAGCGCGTGGTGTTCCTTCCCCAGCAACCCTTTTCTTTCCAATCTCTTCATACTTTCTGTGAAGTCCGTTCAAAGCTTTCTTGATGGCATCGGTAACGCGTCCTTGAGCTTCAACGTACATATCCGAGTTGAGAGCATTGAGATTGGCTTCCGAGTAGGTAATTTTGACGTAATCGTCTTTATCAGCACTGTAGATGTGAATGTAGGGTTCGCTCTTGACACCCGCTGCAATCTGGCGAAGAAAGTCGTTTACATATCCTCCGGCAGGATTACCTTCGCCTCTAACGTTATTAGCGTTAATTCTGCCTGGGTTTTGATAAGACCTTCTTCCTCCAGGGAGGTCAGCATCGTTACCAATATTACCGCCAACTGTGTCCCAACGGGGCACCCTAGGCGCAATGGGCTTATCAACCATTTCGTTCAAAATGCGCCCAATGCTACCCCAAATATCGTGAGGAGCGGTAGTTCCGGGAATTACAAAGTACTCGCCGACCATGCGCGGGCGGGAAGTGAGGTCAATAAAGTCGTGCTGGAAATCCACGTCAAAAGATTGCGCCTCAAAGACCTTGCTGCCGCGAAAGGTGCTGATTCCAGTACGGTCAGTGGTCAGAGCCTCGTGGGCGCCCGGTCCGCGCTCATTGAAGACTGTTTCGCTGGGGGGCACCATGCTGACGTAGATACCAGCCTTGGGGGGGAGCACAAGAACATTCGGCGTGATACCGTTAATTTTCATGTGGTGCTTGATCTCGGCGTCCATAATATAGACTCCCTTGATGTCCTTCTGAAGACACGCCCACATCTGGCGCTCGTGGCGGAAGAGGGTGCGCGGTCCCTTGACAAAGCGTGCGAACTTGCGGCGGTACTCTTTGTAGTAGTTCTGACCAGCGAAAAGAGCGTGCATGACGCCAAAGTAGCACGTAGTATGGACCGCATCACTGATTTGTTGTAAATTTAATGCATAATTTCTGCGACCGGCATCAGTCGTCATAAATCCATGCTCGAGCTGAAAAGCTAATCCTCGCCTAACAAGATTTTCCGTGTGACGTTCGGATTCTTGCGTAACAAGACGGGAGATGCCCTGCTCCGGAACCACATCTGCTAGCGTCCGTGAAAACTTCCACACATTCCATGTTATATGTATATCTTCGCTATATGACCAAGGCAAAAGTTCGCTTGTGTAGAATTCATCCTCTTTACGAATCATGAAGTCAAGAATGTCCTCAAGACGCTTGTTCTTGCCCTCGTAGGCCTTAGGCAAATTAAAAGTTTCGTGAGCGAGCTGATCATCGGCGCGTACTTCCTCGTGGTACCCGTCGGGGGAGCCAAAGAAGGGGCTCCATTTGTTGGTTGGTGCGGTTCCAGTGGAACCTGTTTCTGGATTGAAGGGGGCTGCTCCGTGAGACATTTTAGCAAAATATTCGCGCTTATATAGGGTTTCATTTTAATTCTATTTCCACACACATTGAGCTATCCAAATGGGCAATGCTTTCTCTTGGGTTACGTCTTTTTGGTACGGCGAGAAATTTGTCGCGCTTTTGGGTTTGGACGGTAGCGGCAAATCCAGCCTTGTAGAGCGGCTGAAACTGGGTGATATCGACAACCCCTTACCCACAATGGGATTTGCAGTGCACAACCTTGTCCTACACAACTCTATGTTGCAAATCGTGGACGTGGCTGGTCAGGATAAGATGCGCGTCTTGTGGGGCGCGTTATATCACTCGGCGGACGGCATCATATATATGATCGACGGCAATGATCTAGAGCGTCTACCCCTTGCAATGTGTGAGCTAAAGCGCGTGATGGAGTACCCGTCTCTGCAGGACAAACCTTTTCTGATTTTAGTGAATAAACACGACATGAACGCAGTGGATGCTCAGCTTCTCAAGCACCAGGTTCGAGGAGACCGGTGGCGTGCTTTTAACGTATCGGTCAAGACAGGACAAGGGATCGGCGAGGCGCTCATGTGGTTCACTAATAATGTATTTACTTAACATTATTATTATAAATGCTTATGATTTTATTAGCGTTAGTTGTTTTTGCAGGTGTTTTGTCGCTCAAACAGTTGGGATTCGCTCCTAAGGAAAAACACAATATTCGAAGAGACGTGGCACAAGTGAAAATTGTGGAGGTTGCCAAACCTGCCGAAGCTGTCGAGCCTGCCGAACCTGCCGAACCTGCCGAACCCGTCCCGATTGTCCCTGTACAGACGGTGGTAAAAGCTTCCAAGGTTCTGAAGGTTATAGAGCCGGTTAACCCAGTGCAGGAGATCCCCCGAATCATACATCATTTTTGGGTTGGGGATAAAAAACGACCCCAGAAGCTTATGAATCACTGCCGCGACCTGCACCCGGACTGGGAGTACAAGTTATGGACTGAGAAAAACCTGTTTCCTTTACAGAACCAGAAGACGTATGATTGTGGTAGTAATAATTTTAAGTCAGATGTGGCTCGCTATGAGCTCTTGCAGCGCTACGGAGGGTTCTATTTAGACGCAGATACGCTGTGCAGGCGCTCTCTTGAGCCGCTTCGCAAGAAGCAGTTCGTTGCGGGTTATCACCACTATCGTAATCCTGGGCTTAAAGCGAATAAGCGGTACGATGACACGCTTGTGGCTAGTGCTGTCATAGGAGCGCCAAAGGGCTCTGTCATTGTGGATCAGCTTGTCGCTGGGCTGAAAAACGACCCGGGACTTTGCAAAAAACTGGCGTGGTCAGCCGTGGGACCACTCTATCTCACAAATACCCTGAAAAAACTAAATTTCAAGGACATTATGCCTTTTCATGCTTTTGTCCCGTATCACTACATAGAGGCTAAAAAGGGCATGGGGAATTACGAGAAAATGGAGAAATACGACTCCTACGCTGCAAATTTATGGGGTACGACATTCAATAGCTGGGCAAAAATGGATGTAGTACACAAGGCACCTGCCCCCACTAACACAGTTGTGAACACAGTTGTGAACACAGTTGTGAAGGTGCCCTGCGAGCGTTACAAGCGGCGAATGACCTCGAAGCTGTTAAAAGACTATACGGAAATCATGCGCGTGTGGGAACAAACTCTGACTAGTCTGAAAATGGATTATACCATTGCTTATGGTACTGCTCTAGGGTTGGATCGCCACAGTGGATTTATTCCGTGGGACGACGACATAGATCTGCTTATCCGAGCAAAAGACGCCAAGCGCATCCAAACTGCTATAAAGTCGCCGCTCTGCACGCACAAATTCTGGGGTGGTTTCAAAGTATTTAAGTGTGACAGCCCCAAAGCCGGCAAGTATGCGTGGGGTTACCCCTTTATGGACGTCTTTCTCGATACGCACAAGCGCAACAGGGCAAATTCGAAGCCGGAGATTATGTTTCCATCGGTTCCTGTAGTGATTGAAGGTATCAGAATGCGGGCACCGAAGAATTTAAAGCTTCATATAAAACTTAAATTCAAAGATACGACCAAATGCATGTCACCACACTGGGATCACGCTGCAGAGAGTGGGCTCAAGCGGGTGACTTTCCCCTGCAAAGACGTGATGAAACAGTGTTATCCGCCGTCCCCCGTGCTGCCAAATCACAAGGGACCTTTGTTAGCACTTTCCGTCTGGGACAAACTCGCGACTGAGCATAACATTCCTTACCGACTCGAGTTTGGGTCGCTTCTCGGCTACGTGAGAACCGGTGCTATGATCGAGCACGACACTGACGTTGATTTGCTCATCGACAAGAACTCAATTGCGGTGCTAGAACAGTTGGTAGGCAAGGGTGTTTTTTACGACGCTGGAAATCACCCACCATTTTCTCGTGAATTGATCCAAGCAGCTGCAAAGAAACCGTGGAAAGAAGAAATGGCAGTGCGTGTGCTTGTTCGGAAGTCGCACGCGCTTGATCTGGGCAGTGTGAAGAGACGCTCGTGCCAGAACAAAGTCGTTACTCGGCAAATGGATAAATGCAGCTTCAAAGGTCCAATTGCTAGGATTATATACTTTGGAAAAACAACGTCGTTTGCGGAGCTCTATATGGCAGGCTGTGAATATCATGCACCTAAAGGAAAATACAAGAGCTGGACGTGCCGTAAAAGCACTCAAGACTGTTCGTACTGTCCTTCTACGCACGCGCGCGCGGGCTCCTTGCTTGAAAAAAGCGGTGGGAAATTAAAACGCTGCACCTTCTCGGGAGTAGAAACGTGGTGCCCGGCCTCGCTGGAGTGGAGCCAGAAACGCGTGAAAGATTATTATGGAGCCGGCTGGGCTGTATTGGACAAAACGCAGAAGCACGCTAATGGTGGAAAAGTAAAAAAAAATATCTGCGAAGACACAAGATTTACTTTAGGGGAAAAAAATTTTAGAAAGCCAGACTTTTCGTTTCAAGGACCATGGGGAGACAAATTGTTTTTTACTGCAGGTGTCCATGGAAAATGTGATCTTGTTGGAAACCACTGCGAAAAGATTCAGTCAGGTGATTCAAAAGTTCCAGATAGGTGGTTAGTGGATTTTCTTGAAGTGAGTATGAAAAATTGTGACAACTGCTTGAGTTTTGACTTTGGAAGCAATCTTGGATTGGTTATGCTGAGCCTACTCTCGTCCGGATCGTCTGTAGTTGCGGTAGAACCCCAACTAGACTTGTGCTGTGCGTCAAGAGTGTCAGCCAGTGCATTCCCTGATAAGTTTACCTTATATTGTGGTGGTGTCAAGCCATCACATGATTCAAACAAAAATTTAAAGATATGTAGCAGCAAACGGGGTCACCGAGCTGGTTGGATCCCGAAGAAAAACCAATTGCCGGAATTACACAAGTCGTTAGGCTTGCCCCAGTGCTATTCCTCGAAGCTGTTTCCTCTGAAACAAGTTATTACCAAAGGGGTACAAAAATACGGAAATAAAATCCATACGATCAAAACTGACACCGATTCTGTGGATTGCCGACTGCTAAGAGAAATTCTTGATTTGGATATAGATTTTGTATCCATAACGCTGGAGGTTACCTACAATATTGACGGCTGCCACAAAATAGATGATTTCATGTATCTTATGAAGCGTCTGGACGACATGGGTTACGATAAGTACCATACACCAGCACAGGGGAACCAGTACGTTGACTCTTATCGTCACCCTGATGCAAGCATTGTGGCAGAGGAGGTGCATTTGAAAAATTCAAGAGTTTGGAAAATTAAAGAAATTGCATCCATGACTAAGAAAAACAAACAGAGTTTTCACAAACTTCGAAAGAAATTTCAAATGTTTGCCACGAGACATCAGCTGAAACCCCATTTTTCTTTTATTTTTAATAATATAGACGAGAATCCGGATTTGAAGAACAAAGACTATGAGAACATTCTTAAAAGTAACATTAAAGCAGTGGAAAGATTTGGGTACAAAGCCACAATGTGGAGCAATACTTTGACGTGGGGAAAGTCTTTTAACTTTGCCCAGATGTGCAAAAACTCACCTCTGGATGCAGCCATATACAATAGGATAATGAAATCTTCACACCCAATGGTTCACTATGCAGATGTGCTTCGTATTCTAATTCTTTGGCGTCAAGGCGGATCGTATCTTGATGGTGATGCCCTTATGCAGAATAATGTCTACGTTGAGCAAGCCATACAGCAGAACAAGATGCTCATGATGCGAAGCCCAAATGGACATAGATTTTGTCCACTCAAGTGGGGTTGCATTGATTACAAGGGAGAAACTTTTTACATAAGCAACGGTTTACTTCATAATTTTGAACCGAAATCATTTTTCCTGACGAGAATTCTTGAGGAAATGCCAAAAAAGTATGATCCAAACGCGTGGTCGTCTATTGGACCACACTTACTGACGTACGTATGGAAAGGCTTATCAAAGAAACAAAAAAAAAGGTTTTTACTAGTAGAATGGAAAAACATTTATGGAAAAAATTGTAAAACGTGTGATTTTAAAGAATACCAGTTTCAATAATTAAATATTAGAAATCTTTTCTATAAGTTCTGTAGTGCTGATTGCCGGTGTACGCTCGAAATAGACCACCTCGTCTGCTAGTCCATCGAATCTGCCAGCCCAGTCATCACCCATCGTCAACACTGTTGCGTTGTGTTCTTTTATGTACTGCCGCTTGAGCTCTAACGATTCCTCCAAGAAAACCTCATCTACGCATCGCAGCGCCGCAATAATCGCCATCCGGTGCTCCTGGCTCACAATAGGCGTTCTGCCCTTCTTTTTCATGTTCAACGCGTCGGAGCTGACACCCACGACAAGCCTATCGCCTAGGGTGCGCGCTCGTTCTAAAATCCTTACATGACCGTAGTGCAAAAGATCGAAGGTGCCAAATGTGATAACTACCTTGGGCATTTGTAGGTAATTCCAAAAGGTTATACTGTCACATAACCAGCCAATCCCAGTACGACAAACGCAATTCCAAGCACGATTTGTGTGGAGAACACTCCATGCAGAATAGCCAA
>Ga0206126_10000380_pt1 | contig 61033 bp, 56 predicted proteins | sample Helgoland_Spring_5_FD_148621 | JGI IMG/M metagenome (GOLD analysis project Ga0206126, IMG submission 148621) | Pelagic subsurface seawater microbial communities from Kabeltonne, Helgoland, North Sea - Helgoland_Spring_Bloom_20160412_1 | ecosystem: Environmental > Aquatic > Marine > Epipelagic ...
GGATATGCTCACGCTGGGCCGCCAGACTCGCCGCGAACTGTACAACTTGCAGCCTGCCGCCGTTACTGTTCCCGTACCCCAAGAACTGTGTCTAGAAACCGGGGGCCGTTTGAGTGCTTCAGGCGAACTAATTGACCCCTTAACCGAGCAGGACTTGGACGCACTTCGGCTTGCTATTGATACGCTCAAACCGCGGTCAGTGGCCATCAATTTACTCTTTTCATTTCTCGACGATCGTTATGAGAAAATCATCGAATCCATTGTCCCCGACCACATTTTCGCCACCCGCTCTTCCTTTGTACTGCCGGAGTATAAAGAATACGAACGCGGCATAGCGACATGGCTGAACGCCTGGTTGAGCCCGCTGGTGGAACACTACCTGCAACAGCTCAAGCTTACCCTGTCCCCTAGTCCCGTAACGGTTATGCAGTCCTCTGGTGGAACCATAGACGCTGACCAGGCTTCTTCCAGAGCCGTTAACATGCTGCTTTCAGGTCCCGCTGGCGGCCTAGCTGCGGCCAGATATATAGGTAATATTATTGATAGCAAGCGCCTACTTACATTCGATATGGGCGGCACCTCTACTGATGTTGCACTGCTTGATGGTGATATTAGGCTGACCAACGAAGGGCGTATCGGTAGCTATCCAGTAGCGGTCCCTATGGTAGACATGCACACCATTGGCGCTGGCGGAGGCTCGGTTGCCCGTATTGATTCAGGGGTGGTCTTACAGGTTGGACCTGAGTCAGCCGGCGCCGATCCAGGTCCCGCCTGCTATGGTCTAGGCGGACAGGATCCCACAGTCACTGATGCAAATGCGGTCCTCGGGCGATTGCGACCTGATTCTTTTCTCGGCGGAGCAATGAGCCTCGATATTGATGCGGCCCGCACTGCGCTCTCGACCATTGCGGTGCCGATGAATATGAGTATTGAGGAGGCTGCTGAAGGTGTGTTGACCATCGCCAATGAACACATGACCCGGGCACTCAGGGTGATCTCGGTTCAGCGAGGTTACAATCCTGCTGATTTTCGTCTCTGCAGTTTTGGTGGTGCCGGCGGCTTACACGTTTGCGCATTAGCGGATAGCCTGCAAATGACCACCGCCGTGATTCCAGTCAATGGTGGTGTTCTGTCGGCTCTTGGTATGCTGGTTGCCCCTCGTGAGCGCCAACTGTCTCGCAGTCACAACGGCTTGTTAGACAACATCACCGCCACCGATATTGATCGAATTATCCAACAACTCACCGATAGCGGACGGCGGGAATTAGTTGCAGAAAATGTTTCAGAAGAGCTAATCCAGACTTCTGCCAGCCTCGACCTTCGCTATACCGGTCAATCATTTACCTTAAACATTCCCTGGACTCATCTCGGCGACGCTAGCGAGGCCTTTCACCGCGCTCATTTACAACGATACGGGCACCAAATGGAGCTGGCCGTTGAAATGGTAAACGTCCGAGTAGCGCTGAAAGCCTATACCGAAACCATCATGCTACCGCGACACGCAATGCAAACGTCTTCTCCCGAAGCCGTTGAATACGCGCTAATGTCTGGCTTCGAGCAGCGAGTTCCAGTTTACGAACGCAACAACCTGTGCCCGGGGTCGAAAATACAGGGCCCAGCACTGATTACGGAGGAGGTGTCGACGTCGTTGATTAATACAAACTGGTCCTGCGAAGTTGATCCTTACGGCAATTTATTGCTAAATCGATGAAACTTCGCCCAGACTAGACGATGTTCGCTGAGATCCTGTCGATAAACTGCGATGGCCGTCACTGTTAACACAATCACCGTTCCAGATTTTTTACCTATCTCTACTATCTCGCCTATACTCTGAGATATGCCTCCGTTAGAAGCCCTATCTTCTTCGATTGACCATGGAGTCGATCGCAAGACACTTAAAACCGTTAAGCAGCGCTTTCTTCAAGTCAATAACGCACGTTTGGCTAGAACTAAGTCAGCACTGGGGGCTCGGCAGCAAATATTCCTTGAGTTGCTGCCAATGATGTTTCATGTCAACCATCCCATGTTGCCAGGGTATGTTTCTCATCAAACGCCCTGCGGCCTGGATGGCTTCAACCCGACCAAAAAGGATGTTGAAAAAACACAGCGTTTATCTCGCAGTTTCACTTATCGTCGCCAACCTACCATGATACGTCGCATCAACGGCATTTTCCTGATGGGGTCGAGCGGCAGTGTTGCGCAATCAGAAAAATCAGATCTGGATATTTGGCTATGCCACCCTCCGATTAGTCCAGATGAAACGCTAGAACTCAAACAAAAGACGGAGGGTATCAGCCGTTGGGCAGCCACCGTTGGTCTGGAAGTCCACTTCTTTTTGATGGAGGATGAAAAATTTCGATTGGGCGAGCGAGAGACACTCTCCACAGAAGACTGCGGCAGTAGCCAGCACTACTTGTTGTTGGATGAATTTTACCGCACAGGTTTGCTCATTGCCGGGCGTATTCCCATCTGGTGGCTTATTCCACCTGATGAAGAAAAGCACTATGAGCATTACGCAGAGACACTGCGCAAAAAACGTTTTGTTCGCGGTGACGAAACTCTCGACTTCGGCGGCGTAGGTCATATTCCCGCGGGAGAATTCATCGGTGCCGGAGTTTGGCAGCTTTACAAAGCCATTGACTCACCCTACAAGTCTGTCCTCAAGATTCTACTAACCGAAGTTTATGCCGCGGAATATCCTAATGTAGAACCCCTGAGTACTAGTTTCAAACGAGCAATTTATGATAATCAACTGGACATTGATGAACTCGACCCCTATGTCGTAGTTTACCGAAAACTGGAAAGCTACCTGCTGGCACGGGAAGAATTTCAACGCCTGGAATTGGTACGTCGCTGTTTCTATTTTAAAGTAGGAAAATCACTATCCCGATCGAATAAAGATACCGCGAAGTCGTGGCAACGACAATTGATGGAAAAACTGGTGGGCCAATGGAATTGGTCAGACGCAGATTTATACCGTCTCGATGCGCGTAATAAATGGAAAGTGGCTCAGGTTATTACTGAGCAAAAACAGATTGTTCGTGAACTAACCAACAGCTATCGTTTTGTGCTGGAATTTGCCCGACGAACCCGTGCAACAGCAATGATTAATTCTCAGGAAATGACCATTCTAGGCCGCAAGCTGTATGCGGCATTCGAACGCAAAGCCGGCAAAATCGAATGGATAAATCCAGGCATTGCTGACAGCCTGATTGAAGATAAGCTGACGTTTTACCAAGTGCAAGAGCATCAGATAGCTGACGCTAAAAACCAAAAAGTGTTTTGGGCAGTTACGACAGAAGATATTAAGTCAGTGGACATTAGCGAAGATATACCGGTTCGCAAGGCTGATGAGCTGACCACTCTCATCGCCTGGTGCCACTTTAATAGTTTGTTAGATTCGACAACCCGCATCGCTATTATTGAGGGCGACCATGAAGTCAGCGAATTCGAACTCCACAACATGGTGCGTAGCCTTCGTCAAAATTCGGCAACTGCCAAACAATACGATAGCAATGACGACGAAAAATCAGATCGTTTCAGCCAGCCCATGCGACCAATGCGGATACAGCTTTTTATCAATGTTGGGCTGGACCCCCTCGCTCATATCCGGACCCAGGGAATAGAACGTCTCAGTGCCCAGACCGATAGCTTTGGCTACAGCGGATTGCGCGAAAACTTAGTGCTTAACGTTGAACAAGTTTTAGTCAACAGCTGGGGAGAAGTTAGCAGCCGACGCTACGATGGCGAGCATGCATTAATTAGATGTCTGAGTGACTATTTACAGATGCTACCACCTGGCAGCAGTAGCGCCCTGCCACAGCTCGATATTCGCTGTTTTTGTCTTACCCGAGCGAGTGCTATCAAATCGCGAGTGGAGGAGTTATTCCATGATATTACCGCTTGCTACTACACAGGGAACAGACCCGCTAATACTCGCTACATACTGGAAATTCAGCGCGAGTATTATGTAGTGCAGTTTGCTGACAATTATCCAACCATTGATCGGGTAGGAACTTTCGATGAGTTGCTAAGCTACCTGAGCAAGCCTCAAAAAAGTTATAGCCCTATTGTTTTAGATCGCTACTGCCTGAATAACTCGCCGTTGGCCGCAATCACTCAATTGTCGCGAGCAGGGAAAATTCATATTTTTTACCAACACCATAAATCCAATGCCGATATTTATATCCTCGATGAGAAGGGGTCGCTGCTGCATTACACAACACCTTTTTTCGATGAACGCAGTCTATTAGGTCCACTCGATCAGTTTATTCAATCTACACTTTTTAGACGTGCTAGTGAAAACCATGACGCTGAGGGCAGCTCACTTAATGCATTTAATAGTGACGATTTTACGGTCGAATATTATGAGATTACCCAAACAGTTAATGCCGTGAAGCTCATTCGTCGAGAAGCCGTGAAAGAAATTCATACGGGTAGTTTTTTCAATGTCCAAGCTATTGTCGACCAAGACATGAACGGCAACTCCCTGTGCAGCATTTATTGTGATCAGCAGGAGTTCAATGAACTGGAATTCGGTGATGAGCTATTCAATACGACCGCACGATTTATCCTCAGCCGTCGGGCCTCCCACCAACGTTATCCCTGTTACATCACTGATCTCGATCTCAGTCGCGCACACGCCGAACACTCAACTGGCGCGACCCAAACTATGCACTACCTGCAAGCCAAACAAAAACTAGAGTTAGCTCTCAACAAATCCCTGCTGCAACTCTAGGCGGAATCAAGTGCTACCACCAACGGGTTAAATTTTCATTGGGGATCACGCCGTCTGTCGGTATAATCCGCTACTAATATTCATTTGGAGCCCAATAATGCGCGCTGTACTGATCGCCACAATGGCTGGCACGCTATTGCTTTTGTCTGGCTGTGGCCAGAAAGGCCCTCTTTATATTCCACAACAAGCCATTCCTCAGGATAGTCAACCGAGTAAATCCAGCGAGGATAAGTCTGCGACGACGCAAACATCGCTAGACGACAGCAACTAAACGTCGTTGCGATGGAGCACCGAAAGTGAGTTCGCGAACTGGGTTCTTTACCGTAAACCCCAACATCAATATGCACTGACCAGGTTATAACAATGGATGCCTTCCAGTACCAAAATGGCCAATTACAGGCCGAAAACATTCCCCTTGCGGTTATAGCAGAACGCTTTGGCACACCGACTTACGTCTATTCACGGGGCTATCTGGAGCAGCAATTTTTATCCTATCAGCGTGCGTTGGCAGGTCGCCAACATATGATTTGTTACGCCGTTAAAGCCAACTCCAACATTGCAGTACTTAATGTATTGGCACGACTTGGCGCTGGTTTCGATATCGTTTCAGGGGGAGAGCTAGAGAGAGTCTTAGCTGCGGGCGGTGATCCTGCCAAGGTGGTTTTTTCCGGTGTGGCAAAAACACCAGCGGAAATGCGTCAAGCGCTAGAAGCCGGCATCCATTGTTTTAATCTTGAATCCGAATCTGAACTTGGCGTTTTACAGCAAGTTGCCGCGGACCTGGGTGTATCAGCTAGCATCTCAATTCGAGTAAATCCCGATGTAGATGCTAATACCCACCCTTATATTTCCACCGGCCTCAAGGAAAACAAATTTGGCATTGATATTGACCGTGCCCCGGCTGTCTATCGTCGGGCCAGAGATCTGAGTCATATCAACATTATTGGCGTCGATTGTCACATTGGCTCTCAATTAGTCGATACCACGCCCTTTCTCGATGCCCTCGATAGGCTGCTAAAATTAATCGATACGCTGGCGAATGACGGCATTCATATTAGCCATCTGGATTTAGGCGGGGGCCTCGGCGTTTGTTATACCGACGAACAACCACCCTCACCCGCCGAATACATTGAAAAAGTATTGACGCATATTGGTGATCGGGATATTACACTGGCCTTCGAACCGGGTCGTTCAATCTGCGCCAATGCCGGTGTCCTGCTGACCAAGGTCGAATATTTGAAGTGTAATCCCGAAAAGAATTTCGCCGTTATTGACGCCGCTATGAATGACATGATTCGACCCGCGCTCTATCAGGCATGGATGGACATCAAAGCCGTTTGTCCCCGCAAAAACGAGCCAACTAAAACTTGGGATATCGTTGGCCCAGTTTGCGAAACCGGTGATTTTCTGGGCAAGGATCGGCCGCTAGAGCTCCGAGAAGGAGACTTATTATCAGTTTCCTCCGCTGGGGCCTATGGATTTACCATGAGTTCCAACTACAATAGCCGCGTACGCGCTGCAGAAGTCATGGTAGATGGTGACGATGTGCACTTGATTCGCGCGCGCGAAACTGTTGCCGACCTGATGCAAGGTGAAGCGCTGCTTCCATAACTCCCCGTCGCGGGGAGCTGAGATTCAGCCTCGCCCACTACCGCATCGTCAATTTACGCGCTATCGGCGAAGCGCATAGTGGGAAACACCAATGTTATTACGTTTTACAAAAATGCAGGGGTTAGGCAATGATTTTGTCGTCCTGGACCTGGTGACCCAGCGGTTTAACTTGCAAGCCGAGCATGTCCGCAAATTGGCAGACCGTCATTTTGGTATAGGTTGCGACCAGTTGCTTGTGGTCGAAACACCGATGCAACCTGACGTCGACTTTCGCTATCGTATCTACAATGGCGACGGTAACGAAGTTGAGCAATGCGGCAATGGCGCACGCTGTTTTGCTAAGTTTGTAAGGGACAAAAAGCTCACTGGGAAAAATAAAATTCGCGTCGAAACTAACAGCGGCATTATCGAGCTGTCCGTCATGGAAGACCGGCAAATTCGCGTAAATATGGGCAAGCCACTATTAGAACCGGCAGATATACCCTTTACCGCCAGCAAAAGAGCAAATACCTACACGCTTCTTGTCGACGATGAAGAAGTCTCGATAAGTGCCGTCTCTATGGGTAACCCTCATGCGATAATAACGGTAGAGGATATCGACACGGCTCCAGTTTCTATACTTGGGCCAGCTATTGAGTGTCATACAGACTTTCCACAACGCGTGAATGTTGGCTTTATGCAAGTCGTGAGTCGCAAAGAGATAAACTTGCGAGTATTCGAACGTGGCGCTGGTGAAACTCTGGCCTGCGGCAGTGGCGCCTGTGCGGCGATGGTATCGGGACAATTACAGGGGCTATTAGACCCACAGATTACCGCCAATCTCTCGGGCGGCAGCTTGACGTTGGAGTGGCATGGCGAGGGTCATCCCGTTATGATGACCGGACCTGCAAGCAATGTGTTTGAAGGTCAGATAACACTGTAAGGGAATTTCATTTTACCAGATTGGTGGGGCTTCCCACCCACGGGGCACAGAAAGCAATGGCAGAGTTAGCCGAACATAGCAATGATCATGACATTACCGAAGAACAAGTTGCCCACTTTTTAAAGAGCCATTCAGGGTTCTTTCTCAAACATGATGATTTACTGGTAGATTTGACACTGGCACATGACAGTGGCCACGCGGTCTCCTTATTGGAACGTCAGGTGAGCTTGCTAAGAGAACGCAACGTCGATATGCGCGATCGCCTAAATAGCTTGTTAGATAGCGCAAAAACTAACGGTCATCTGTTCGAGAAAACGAAGCAGCTGGTATTGGCACTTATTGATGCACAAAGTCTCGACGCTATTGTCAACACCTTCAATCGAAGCTTACTCAGCGATTTTGTCGTTGATTTTTCGTCGATGACACTCTTCGGTGATGCGGCTCAACATGACTCAACCCTGTCGCGGATGGTACCCGTAGACACCGCCTACGCCACTATTCCCGGACTGCTGAAAAGTAATGGAACCACCGCGGGGGTATTGCGCCCGGAAGAATTGCAATTTTTGTTCTCCGAACAGGCCGATCAAATTAGCTCCGCCGCGGTAGTTGCCTTAAATCACACGAAACCTTTGGGAGTATTAGCCATCGGCAGCAAAGACCCCGATCATTTTAGCTCTGATATGGGAACGCTATTTTTGGAATATATTGCCGAAGTCCTTAATCGAGTATTACCGCAACATCTTCAACCCTGATCCAGCATGCCGTCGGAGCCAATCATGAGCAGCGACGATAGATGGCAGACCGCTATTGATAGTTTTTTAACCTATCAGGAGGTCGCTCGGCAATTATCTCCCCACACGTTGAGTAATTATCGTCGGGACCTGGAGAAGTTCGCCGACTACTGCCGCCACAGAGCAATTGTTGATCACCACCATGCACATAATAGCGATGTCCGTCAGTGGATAGCCCTCCTTCATCGCAACGGCCTTTCCGGAACTAGTTTGAGTCGATCGTTGTCATCTCTTCGAAGTTTCTACAAATACAGTAATAAACAAGGTGGCGACCATAACCCCGCTATTGGCATAAAAGCTCCCCGAGGTGAAAAGCGACTGCCGAAAACTCTGGATATCGACAGTATGCAACAGTTTCTGTCCATTGATGGCGACGATTGGCTATCCGTACGAGACCGCGCGATTCTGGAATTATTTTACTCATCGGGATTGCGCCTTTCTGAACTGGTTGATATGGATACTGAAGACTTCGACCTGCAAAATGGACTCATAATTGTCACCGGCAAAGGTAGGAAAACCCGAACGTTGCCTGTAGGTAGTCACGCCATTGCAGCACTGAAAAATTGGTTCAGTGTTCGTAGCGACGCTCACCCGATCAACAATGCTGCCTTTGTCTCAGCCAAGGGTACCCGGCTTGGCCAACGAGGGATTCAGCAACGGCTTAAAAAATACAGTTTACAACAGGGGCTGGGACAAAAAATTCATCCCCATATGTTGCGCCATTCATTCGCCAGCCATATGCTGGAGTCCAGTGGTGATCTGCGAGCCGTTCAAGAATTACTCGGGCATGCAAATATCACTACCACACAAGTTTATACGCACCTGGACTTTCAGCATTTAGCAAAGGTATATGATACCGCGCACCCCCGTGCGGTGCGGAAGAAACCGAAAGAGAGTGCCCCTTAGTACCGACATTGATCAATGCACGTTTTTTGCTCATCGGTATTTAGCGCTAGCCAATAAAGAATTTATGGATACCGGTAATGAAACCCAACCCAATTAGCGTAGTTACATTTGATCTCGACGATACCTTATGGGCAGTGCGACCCGTATTGCTAAAAGCAGAAGATATTGTTTTCGATTGGCTTGAGGAGTTTGCGCCTAAGCTGACCGATCGATTCACCGCTAAAAGCTTTATGAAGTGGCGCTGGGATATTTATGCAAATTATCCGGAGTTGGCTCATCAGATCTCCCAATTGCGGACTATCACTGTCCAGCTGGCACTCGAAGAGTCAGGCTATTCAACCGCTGAGGCAAAGACACTGGCCGATCAGGCTTTTGAGATATTCATAGAAGCTCGCCATCAGGTCCTGCCTTTTGAAACAGCCATACCGATGCTGGAAACATTAAAGCAGCACTATAGGTTAGGCGTTCTAACAAATGGCAATGCCGATATTTTTCGCTTGGCGTTGGGGCAATATTTTGAATTTTCATTCACCGCAGAGCAACTCAACGCCAGCAAGCCTCTACCCGAGCCTTTCTTGGCCGCGCAAGCCCATGCCGCCGTTAATGCCAGTGAAATTATTCACATCGGAGATAGTCTTGAACATGACGTTATTGGCGCTCTGGACGCAGGTCTGCATGCAATCTGGTTCAACCCCGACGACAAAGAAATTTCCGCCGATGTAACAGCAAAATATCACGTAAATTTTTATCAGGTGCAATGCCTATCAGACATACCTGCGGTGATTGATACCATCAATAAATCCCGGCTCCATAGCCGAGTAACTTCTCCCTGAGCCGGAGTGCCGATGTCTATTAGTAGCCGAGATTTCAATTTTTTTCTACCTTCATCTGCAGACTATAGGCCCACTGTAGCTATTAGCAGTTGTTTAGTCGGTCAGCCTGTTCGATATGATGGCACTGGCAAGTTACTGACAACAGCTAGCTATCTCGTCGACCAGTTAACCTTGATCGAAGTTTGCCCGGAGGTCGGAGCGGGTATGTCGGTGCCCCGGCCTCCAATTCAGTTAGTTGATAGCCGAGGTAGAATAGAAGCGATCGGCAGAGTAGACCCATCGCTGAAAGTTACCGCTGCGTTGAAGCAATTCAGTGTCAACAGTGCCGACTACTTAGCAACCATCATCGACGGCTATATTTTTAAAAGTCGCTCCCCTAGTTGCGGTGTAAACAGCACGCCAATTTATGCCAGTGATAAAAGCAGCGACAAGCCGATAAAACTTGGCAGCGGCTTGCAAGCCTATCGCATTCAAAAACAAATGCCATGGCTGCCACTAAGAGAAGAAACCGATCTGGAAAAAAGTCACCATTGCGGGCAATTTATTCTGCAGTGTCGAGTCCTTCATGACCTGCGAACAGCCAGCGAGGCAGTCTCTCTTCAAATACTACATCAGCACTATAGGCCGCTGATCGACAGCATGGATACCGACTCGCGACACGCATTAGAACGCTGGCAGCATAGCGAGGTTAAAGAAAAGTATTGGACGGTATTTATGACGGCTATGGGTCGACAGCTGGACAGTTGACTCATAACCGGAGTCGTGGGCAGCGGCTGCACCAACCACCCCTCACTGAAAGATGGCCGTTATCAACCGGTAAGCGACGTTTAGATAGCGTCTTCGTTAGTTTCGCCAGTGCGAATGCGGACGATATGCTCGAGAGGGGCAACAAATATTTTGCCATCGCCAATCTTGCCGCTGTTTGCTGCGCCACTGATAGCCTCAATCACTGTTTCTACCTGATCATCATTAATGGCAATTTCCAGTTTCACCTTCGGCAAAAAATCCACCACATACTCAGCTCCTCGATAGAGTTCAGTATGTCCTTTCTGCCGGCCAAAGCCTTTAACTTCGGTAGCGGTTATACCGGTTACACCTACTTCTGACAGGGCCTGGCGAACATCGTCCAGTTTAAAAGGCTTGATAACCGCGGTAATCAATTTCATTGCTAACTCTCCACAAACATCCAGCGACTTCAGATACTTAATACCCTTAAGTCGAACTCAAATTTCAATCAGACGTAAATTAGCTATGCGAGGCAGGAAAAGCAAGGATTAGGAACAAAAAACCCATGAATAGTTACCAAGCTGTCCATAAAGGGTCAAAGAAGCGGAAAAATAGTAGGCGGGGCCCGCAAAAAAAAAGGGCGCCCTCTGGGCGCCCTTTCTGATGGTAGACCTTAAGAGACAATTACTTAGAAGTGATGAACTCCGGATAGGCTTCCATACCACATTCAGAAAGATCGACACCTTCGTATTCTTCTTCCTCAGTCACCCGAATGCCAACCAGCGCTTTAATTACACCCCAGACAATCAGACTGGTACCAAACACCCAGACAAAGATCGTTGCAGCGCCAATCAACTGACCCGAAAAGCTGCTGTTTTCACCGTTGGTAATGGGCACTAGCAATAGACCTAACAAACCAACAACACCGTGAACAGAGATCGCTCCGACAGGATCATCAATTTTCAGTTTATCCAAGCTCAGTATCGAGAAGACCACCAAAACACCGCCGAAGGCGCCAAACAAGGTTGCTTGCAACGCTGTTGGCGTGGAAGGTTCTGCTGTGATCGCAACTAGACCCGCCAAAGCACCGTTCAGCGCCATGGTGAGGTCGGCTTTACCGAACAGCACTCTGGCAACAATCAGTGCGGCAACGAGGCCACCTGCCGCTGCAGCGTTGGTATTCATAAAGACTACCGCAACACTGTTGGCACTTTCAACACTCGCAGTGGCCAGTACTGAGCCACCGTTAAAGCCAAACCAACCCATCCATAGGATGAACGTACCGAGCGTTGCCAATGGCAAGTTTGCTCCGGGAATTGCGTTGGTTTGACCTTGTGGGCCGTATTTACCCTTACGAGCACCCAGCATAATAACACCAGCCAAAGCAGCAGAAGCACCCGCCAAGTGAACAATACCGGAACCGGCAAAGTCAGAGAACCCTAAGTCACCTAACGTATACATCCCAAATACAGCTTCACCACCCCAGGTCCACGCGCCTTCCATGGGATAAATAACCCCGGTCATTACGACCGCAAATGCTAAGAAAGCCCAAAGTTTCATACGCTCAGCAACAGCGCCGGAAACAATCGACATAGCCGTTGCTACGAAGACAACCTGGAAGAAAAAGTCAGCAGATGGTGCATAGGTTGCAGGCTCTTCAGCTCCGGTAACGCCGTCACCGACAATGCCGTCAAGGAAGAATGTGAGATCACCGCCACCGTACATAATCGAATAACCCACCACCATATACATGATGCAGGAAATCGAATAAAGAGCGACGTTTTTGGTCAGAATTTCAGTGGTATTTTTTGAGCGAACCAAACCGGCTTCTAACATTGAAAAGCCAGCGGCCATCCACATGACAAGTGCGCCACATATCAGGAAGTAAAATGTATCTAGTGCGTATTGTAATTGAAAAATTTCGTTTTCCATATCTAAGCCCTCCACAAGCCCAGCAAACTATTTATCAGATCCGAGTTCTTTTGATGAACACGGTATCTAAACTGCCTCTTCGCCAGTTTCTCCGGTGCGAATCCGAATAACTTGGTCGAGGGAAGAAACAAAGATTTTACCGTCACCGATTTTGCCGGTATTGGCCGCACTGGTGATGGCTTCGATTACTTGGTCAAGCGAAGCACTCGCAATAGCCACCTCAATTTTGACTTTCGGTAGAAAATCGACAACGTATTCAGCACCACGATACAACTCGGTGTGGCCTTTTTGACGCCCAAAACCTTTTACTTCGGTAACCGTAATACCCTGCACTCCGATTTCCGATAAGGACTCACGCACGTCATCCAACTTGAACGGTTTCACTATAGCCGTAACTAATTTCATCGGCTTTCTCCTGGATTAGTCATTGTGTGGTATCTCAATCGATTTTTTCGATACGCACGGTTGATAAAAAATCAGCCACACCGCAGTGCGGCTGAAAAAGTACTTTGTCAATGTCATCTAACAGGAAAACACGGGGGTGACAAAGCACAGGAAAGAGACCTGAAAATTAAAGATCAAACGTTTTGCTCAGCGAGAAAATTATCGCTTCGCTTTCCGTATCGTCACCATTTGAATCTGCTTGATCAGACAACTCTTCGCTGCTGAAAATGGCGGCAATTCCTAGGTCAAAGCCACCCACTTCTGCGCCGTAACCCAGTTCAATATAGTCACCCTCAGCTTCGTCGCCAAACTCGCCGTAAGTACCGTAGAAACCGTTGTGCTCAACGGTTACTTCCAAGAAGTCGTAGTCTGCAGGTTCGCCAAAACCGTCCCACTCACCGACGCTGTAACCAACGCTAATAAATTTCCAGCCCGCCGAGAAATTGAATTCCTCGTAGGTGTCATCAAATTCACCGGTGTAGTAATAACCGGTAAAGCCGGCGCTCAGTGATACTTCACCAACTTCCATGCCGTAGCCTGCGTAGATGTCGTACTCAAGACCATCACCAACATCTGCTGTCCAAGCTCCAGCATAAAAACCGCTTTGCTCAAAATCGATCCCGGCACTAGCAGAAGACTCTTTCTGCAAAATACCGCGGTAATAATACTCAGAGGCATAACCTACATTAGCAGAAAGATCAGCCATGGCAGGGGCAGCTATTCCAGCAAAAGCAGTAGCAGCCAGTACACTTGAAGCTATTAATTTTTTCATTGTTGTCGTCTCCAGATAGATAGTTTTTTTGTCGTTAAAGCTGATGTGTTCTATTCATTGTTTGATGAAAATAACACTTGCTGACAAATGAATAGCACAAGGCGTGCCAGAAAATTAAAATTGATTAAAAACAATAACTTAGGATATTTTATTGGTGAAAAGTTTGGATCGCCCCCGAAAAGTGCGACTAGATTAAGTGCACGCCGGACCGCCTGCACCATAATAGATCGCCACACTGATATTTTCGAAAACTCAGTTTTGATGAAGTACAAAAAGTGCAATTATATCAATTAGTTAAGGATATTCCCGTTGAGAAAAAACTAACTTGCTCAGGCACTAACTACAGCCAAACATTGGTCAATAGCGGCATATCAGTGCGAATCGATGCACCGTTGAGGGGCTCTGTATACTTATTGCGCAGTAGGCCCCCTATTAAAATTTTCTGGTCTACGGCCAATCATTGCGTCACAGGCTATTAAACTAAGCTAAAATAGCCGCCTAACTTGGGAGAATCAATCTATGTATACAACCAATGAACTCGTAGATAGCCTTGTCGAAAAGGTGTCAGGTTTATTCGACAGCGCTGGCGATGCAGCAACTATTAAAGCGGAAATAGCGAACAACCTGCGAGCTGTTGTTCAAAGCACCGTTAGCAAGTTAGATATGATCAGCCGGGATGAGTTTGATGCCCAGGTCGCGGTATTACATCGATCGAGAGAAAAGATCGATTTACTAGAACAGCAGCTCGCGGAAATTTCCGAAGCAATTAACCAGCCGCGCTGACCAATAACATCATGGCTTTTGTTCTCCTCTACAATAACAGGCCACATAGGCATACAATGGAGCTCTCTGTGTTAACTATGTTTCAAGGAAGAAACTATGTCACTTGCCACTGTGTACACCCGCGCCAGCTGCGGTATTGATTCACCCTTAGTACGTGTCGAAGTACACCTTTCAAACGGTTTACCTGCCCTCAGTATTGTCGGCATGGCAAAAACAGCCGTCAAAGAAAGCAAAGACCGGGTGCGCAGTGCCATTCTCAACTCTTATTTTGAATTCCCCAGCCGCCGGATAACCATCAATTTGGCACCGGCTGATTTGCCGAAAGACGGTGGATGTTTTGATCTACCGATAGCGCTGGGGATTTTAGCCGCTTCAGGCCAGATACCACCCGAGTCCTTGGCGCGCTTTGAATTTCTCGGTGAATTGGGTCTGACAGGAGAATTACGGGGGGTACACGGGGCGTTGCCGGCCGCGGTTAGCTGCGCTGCAGCTCGAAGATCACTGATCGTGCCACCGGAGAATGTGGATGAAGCCACCCTCTGCGGTGAAGCAGTTATTTTTGCGCCTTCAACCCTATTACAACTATCTGCGCATTTACATCAACGACAGGAACTGGCGTTACAATCATCATCAACCGGCGATCTGGATTGTTCCCACTATCCAGATCTGGATGATGTGCGGGGTCAGCAGCAAGCCAAACGAGCCCTTGAGATAGCTGCCTCAGGATGTCACAACCTGATTTTTTGCGGGCCTCCCGGTACCGGCAAGACGATGCTTGCTAGTCGACTAGCCGGTATTTTACCCGCGCTAACTGAGCAGGAAAGCCTCGAAGTGGCCACGGTATATTCGATTAGCAATCATTCTGGCTTTCGACATTTTCAACAACGACCATTTCGAAACCCGCACCATACAGCCTCTGCAGTCGCTTTGGTCGGCGGAGGCAGCAATCCAAAACCAGGAGAAGTCTCTCTCGCTCACCACGGCGTATTATTTCTAGACGAGCTTCCAGAATTCAAGCGATCTGTTTTAGAGGTTCTACGGGAGCCGCTGGAATCTGGAGAAATTGTGATTTCCCGTGCTAATCAGCAGGTTACATTCCCCGCAAAATTTCAACTAATAGCCGCGATGAACCCTTGTGCCTGTGGCTATTTTGGTGATCTAAAAAGGCGTTGTCGCTGCACACCTGACCAGCTTCGGCGCTATCGAGACCGAGTGTCCGGACCACTCTTGGATCGCATTGATATTCAAATCAATGTGAACCGGCTTCCTGCCGCGATGATCAATCATAACCATACTGCGGAGGAAACCTCATCCGAGGTTCGCCAGCGAGTAGCCAGATGTCGACAATTACAGCAACGTCGTACGGGCAAAACCAATGGACAAATGACAAATAAGGAAACAGAAAAGCACTGTATTTTAACGGTGACCGATCAGCAATTGCTAAATCAGGCAGTCGACAAATTGCAGTTATCAGCGCGGGCCTACCATCGTATTTTACGCGTTGCTCGAACCATTGCCGACATGGATCACGCCAAAGACATAAACCAACAGCACGTGACGGAGGCTATTGCTTACCGAGCGCTCGATAAAGAAAACATCTAAAGACGTCGAGGCATCATTCACTACATAGTGGCAGTAGCGCGCCGATCCATCAGCTCGATAAATTGATTAACGGTAACAGCTTCACTAAAGTAAAAACCCTGTATCTGATCACAGTGGTTTTGCCACAAAAACTGTACCTGCTCTAAGGTTTCAACGCCCTCGGCGACAACATGCAGGCGCAGGCTGTGAGCAAGGTTAATCATGGCTTTGACAATAATACCATCGTCATTACTTTTGACGACATTCTCAATAAAACTACGATCCACTTTCAATGCAGATATAGGCAGTTGCTGGATATGGGCAAAAGAAGAAAACCCGGTTCCAAAATCATCCAGCGAAAATGTGACGCCCAACTTACTCAGAGCCATCATACCGTCGCAGGCCTGTTGATAGTTGGACATTATCGCCGTTTCAGTGAGTTCAAATTCCAACCGGCTAGCATCAATGCCGCTCTGCTGAATAATGCGGGTGGCCGTATCGACAAACATATCGTCCTGCAGCTGCTTAAATGACAGATTAACCGCAACCTCCAAGTTCTGATGTCCGCTCTGATCTAATATCAACATGTCTTTGCAGGCCTGTTGAAGGACCCAATAACCGATGGGAACAATCAGTCCGATTTCTTCCGCCATCGGAATAAATTCGTCGGGGGACACCAAACCATGAACTGGATGGCGCCATCGAATCAAGGCTTCCATGCCTGCGGCATCGCCACTAGCTATCTCGACTCTTGGCTGGTAGAACAATTCGAATTCGTTCCTTCGTAAGGCCAGACGCATGTCCTTTTCCATGTTCATACGTCGCACCGCGGCCTTACTGGTTTCTTCATGGTAAAAACAGCATTGACTACCCCGCTGACGTTTGGCTTCCAGCATCGCCATATTGGCGTATTTGATTAAGCCGTCAACACTATCGCCGGAATCTGGGTAAGTGGCGACACCGATACTGCAGCTAACGATCACAACCTGACCATTTAAGGTACATGGAGCTGACAACACATCGATAACTTTTTGCGCAACTAGGGCAATATCCTCATTGGTCTGGCTATCCTCGAGTACCAGCGCAAACTCATCACCGCCGATTCTGGCAACAGCGTCGCTCTGCCGGACACATCGAGCAAGCCGCTGAGCCATCATTGTTACCAAACGATCGCCAGCGCCCGTTCCAAAACTCTGATTGATACGCTTAAAGTCATCGAGATTTATCAGCAATAGCGCTAACGATATCTGCTGGGTCTTCGCTAACTCAATCGCCCGCGCCATGTTTTGCTGGAACATCAAGCGATTCGCAATGCCTGTCAGCGGGTCGTAAAGGTTTAATTGGGAGATTTTTTTGTCGGTAGCGTTTTTTTCAATCGCGTAACCCAGGCAACGCTCCAGCACATAACGGTCCGTAGTATCCATGCCAAGATAATCAGTCGACCCGTTGCGCATCGCCCGCTGAGCAACAGCACTGGCAGAATTGTCGGTGAGGCTAACAATAGGTTGCTGACAACCTATTTCGACCAATTGAGTCAGTAGGCGCATAGCCTTATCGGGCTGATGCTGACAATCCAGCAATATCGCGTCGTAATGGCCGGAATTAATTTCTCCTAGGCTATTATCATCGTACTGTTCACACCATAGTAAATGATAATTGTGTGCCTCCATGCCAGACAGCATTCTCCCTAACCGACGATAATCGGCCAACGCACCACCTATCAGCAGAACCCTCGTTAATGGCTCTTGCGTTCCAGCAGCTGTCTGCCAACCTTTTTCGAGGTCGATTCCCAGGGTAGCCAAGTCAAGTGGTTCTAAAAGCTCAGAAATAATCATTACCCAATTGCTATAGTCGCCTAACCGCTAGATTACTACTTTAAATTAACTAATATCAACTAGTTATAGGTGCTATCTCATATAAATTCTAGTTTTATTGTGAACTATTTCGAATTATCAGCCACTCGATAAACCGACAGCCATAGAACGCTTATCTGGAGCTTCAACCAGCTGGCAAGAAAAAATATTGCCGCATAGCGTCTCACCGACGACAGGATTAAACTTGCAGGTCGAATCAGTGGCGACATTGACAACGTCAGACTGCTACAATACTCGTCGCTTTTCGACCCACCTCCTATTTAATCGGTCAATACACACCGTGAATCAGTTAAATCCTCGCCAACGGGAAGCCGCGCACTATATTGATGGTCCACTGTTGGTTTTGGCAGGGGCTGGTAGCGGTAAGACTAGCGTTATCACGCAAAAAATTGCCTATCTGATCGAAAAATGTGGCATCAAGGGTAATCATATCGCCGCGGTTACGTTTACCAACAAAGCTGCTCGTGAAATGAAAGAACGAGTATCCCAGTTGGTTTCTGGGCCAGCAGCAAGAGGCCTAATCGTTTCAACCTTCCATAACCTTGGCTTGAATATCTTACGTAAGGAACACAAGAGCATTGGCTATAAAAGCGGGTTTTCTATTTTTGACCAGCAAGATGCGCAGGCGCTCATTCGAGACTTGTTAATGCAGCAACACGGTAGTGAAGATAGCAGCAGCGATCAGGCTGATGCGGTACAGCAGCAAATTTCCAGCTGGAAAAACGATATGGTCAACCCTGACCAAGCGGTGGCAATGGCAACTGCGCCTGCCGGTATACTCTGTGCTCAGGCCTATTTACGCTACCAGCGAGCACTCAAAGCGTATAACGCCTTCGACTTTGACGATCTAATTGTTGTGCCGGTGCAAATATTTCAGCAATTTCCAGAGATACTGGCTAAATGGCAACGACGTATACATTACATGTTGGTTGATGAGTATCAGGACACAAATATCAGCCAGTACCTGTTGGTCAAATTACTCATTGGTGACCGCGGCAAGCTCACTGTGGTTGGTGATGACGACCAGTCTATCTATGCATGGCGGGGCGCGCGGCCAGAAAACCTAGCCCAGCTTCAAAATGATTACCCAAACCTAAAACTGGTGAAACTGGAACAAAACTATCGCTCAACCGCTCGCATTCTGAAAGCGGCCAACCGCGTGATCGATCACAATCCCCACGTTTTTGAGAAAGCGCTCTGGAGTGAACTGGGTTACGGAGACCCTATTCGGGTGATTCGCTGTCGCAATGAAGAGATAGAGTGCGAGCGAGTTGTCACTGAAATTTTGGATCGTCGGGTTAGAGGTCATGGACAGTTTTCTGATTATGCCGTGCTCTATCGGGGCAACCATCAGTCGCGCTTGTTAGAGCTAAAATTTCAATCCCATCAGGTTCCCTACCAAATTAGTGGCGGCACATCGTTTTTTGCCCGCCACGAAATCAAAGACATCATGGCTTATCTGCGCCTTCTAATAAATCGGGCTGATGACAATGCATTTCTCCGCATCGTCAATGTACCACGGCGCAAAATAGGTACCTCAACACTGGAAAGTCTCGGTAACTACGCGACCGAGCGCGATATCAGTCTTTTTGATGCTTGCTCTGAGCTCGGCCTAGAGCAATCGCTTTCCGAAGCCAGTGTAACGCGCCTACGTCAGTTCACCAGCTGGTTGGATCGTATCAGCCAGCGTTGTGAAAGTGGCGATGGCATGGCGGCAATACGAGAAATGGTCAATGATATGGATTATCAGGCTTGGCTGCATCAAAATAGCTCCAGTGATGTCGTTGCGGAACGTCGCATGGCCAACGTATACACGCTGGTTGACTCCCTGCAGTCGACTATCGATAAAGATGAAAGCGAAGAAGATGATATACAGTCTGCCGTTGCTAAGTTAGTTTTACGGGATTTGCTCGATCGCCAGCAGGAAGACGATGACGCCATGGACAAAGTGCAGTTAATGACTTTACATGCATCAAAAGGGCTGGAATTCCCCCACGTTTACATCATCGGTATGGAGGAAGAGCTACTGCCCCACCGAGCGAGTATCGAAGAAGACAATATTGAAGAAGAACGACGGCTTTGTTATGTGGGTATTACTCGTGCAAAACGAACACTGGCTCTCACCTATTGCAGCAAAAGAAAACAGTACGGAGAAATGATCGATTGTGCAGCCAGCCGATTTTTGGACGAACTTCCCTTTGATGATCTGGTGTGGGAAGGAGAGGAAAAAGACCCGCAACTCAATCAACAGCGAGGCCAGGAAACCTTGTCAGGACTAAAGGGATTGTTTGATTAGCCGTTGCGCGGCGTGACGATCCCGATGCGTCAACTCAACAGGCGGCACTCCGCAACGATTCCTTATCTATTATATCTAGTCTCTAACTTTGTTATCATTAAACCGGCCTTACATTAGCTGACACCATACTTACAGGACTTACGTATTTTGACGATCTCAATATCTGATACCTCGCCACTTCCGGTCTTTTCCAACATTAAGCCGGAGGAAATAGAATCGAAGCTGGATCAAAAACTGGCTAAAAACCGACAGCGTATCAGTGAGCTACTACAAGTCATTCAACAACCTGACGCCTCATTTCTTAACGCGATGGAACAGTGGGATGACGAGTTAGATCAACTGTGGTCGCCGATCAGTCATTTGCACGGCGTAAAAAATTCTAGCGAGTTGCGGGAAGCCTACAATGCTTGCTTACCGAAGCTAACTGAATATGCGACCGAAATGGGTCAGAATAAGCATCTGTATAACGCCTATCAAACACTGGCAGAAAGTGACGCTTACTTAGAGCTATCAGTTGCTCAACGAAAGGCGGTTGACAACGCATTGAGAGACTTCCAGCTGTCGGGCATTGCACTGGAAGATGATCAGCAACGGCGTTTTGGTGATATCAAAAAACGTCTCGCGGAGTTATCCACACAATTTTCTAATAATGTACTGGATGCGACCCACGGCTGGTACAAACAAGTCGACCATGTTGAAGACCTAGCGGGAATACCAGACTCGGCAGTAGCAAGCTATCGACAGGCGGCAAAGGCTAAATCGCAGCAAGGCTATGTGATTTCGCTAGATATCCCATCCTATTTACCTTTAATGCAGTATTGTGACAACGCCTCCCTGAGACGGGAAATGTATACTGCTTACACGACCCGAGCCTCCGACCAAGGTCCAAATACGGGTCAATGGGATAACAGTGTTCTCATGGATGAAATATTGTCCCTGCGTCACGAGTTATCACTGTTGTTAGGGTTCGAGAACTATGCACAGCGTTCACTGGCTACAAAAATGTCTGAGACGCCCGAGCAAGTAGAACTATTTTTGCTCGACCTGGCCGAAAAAAGCCTACCGGTTGCGCGACAAGATTTCGTTGAGCTACAGACGTTTGCCAGTGAACAGGGTTTGGCGCAGCTGGAAGCCTGGGACGTGCCTTATTACAGTGAAAAACTTCGACTGAAAAAATATGCCCTATCGCAAGAAGAGCTCCGTCCTTATTTCCCCGCCGACAAAGTCATTGACGGTATGTTCACTATCGTTGGCAAATTATTCAACTTGGAGTTTAGCCCGCTAAACAGCATTGACAGCTGGCATCCTGATGTTAAATTTTTTCAAGTGCTACGCGACGGTAATGTTATCGCAAAATTTTACCTCGACATTTTTGCCAGAGAACAAAAACGGGGTGGCGCCTGGATGGCAGATTGTCGTGTCAGACGGAAGCTTTCCTCCGGTGAAATTCAGTTACCCGTAGCATTTTTGACCTGTAACTTTACTCCTCCGTCAGCGACAGCACCTTCCCTGTTAACACACAATGAAGTGACTACTCTGTTTCATGAGTTTGGCCATGGCTTGCACCATATGCTGACTGAAATCGATTGCGCTGCAGTGTCAGGAATTAACGGTGTGCCTTGGGATGCGGTGGAATTACCCAGTCAATTTTTAGAAAATTGGTGCTGGGAAAAAGAGGCAATTCCGCTTATTTCAGGACACTATCAGACTGGAGAAGTACTACCCGATGATATGCTGGAAAAAATGCTTGCTGCAAGGAACTTTCAGGCGGGCTTGATCATGGTTCGACAATTAGAATTTGCATTGTTTGATATGAAAATACACGGTGAGTATAGCGTTGATCATCCACGGTCCATTCAAACGGTATTGGATGAGGTTCGTGGCAAGCTGGCGGTTTACTCAATACCCGATTTCAATCGATTTCAACACAGTTTTGGCCATATATTTGCCGGTGGTTATGCGGCGGGATACTACAGTTATAAATGGGCAGAAGTTTTGTCTGCGGATGCTTTTTCAAAATTCGAAGCTGATGGAATTTTTAACCGCTCTACTGGCGAGAAGTTTTTGACAGAAATTTTACAACAAGGAGGTTCCCAGGAGCCCAGCGTGTTGTTCCGTAACTTCATGGGAAGAGACCCCAATGTTGACGCTCTTCTCCGGCATAATGGTATTGTTAGGAGCAAAAATTAGCTATGAATGATTCAAAGATTAATAAACGCTTTATTGCTGGTGCAGTTTGCCCTCGCTGTTCTGAGATGGATAAACTGATGATGTATCTTGATGCGCAGCAGCAGCAGGTTCGCGAGTGCGTTCGCTGTGGGTATCAAGACGTTATGACGGATAATGGTCCACGGAAAATTGAAACCGAGGAAATCACTACCCGCGTAAACCAACCTCGAGTCGGAGAACCGACCTTGGCTCACGAAGATGAAATCCAAATTGTCAGTATTGTCGACCCTAATCCTGGTGCTAGGCGACGGGACCACTAAGCCACTTAAAACAATAATTTCAGGCCAAAAAAAACCCGGCTGCAACTAATTCGCGCCGGGTGAAAATCCAACACTTTTAGGGGAATGTGCTGGATTAGGAGACTTCTACCTGTACCACAAAAAAAGTACTGATAAAATGTGGCGTTCAACCACGATAATTATGACCACCCATGATGAGAATAAGTTCCCTCACCCAAGAAAAATAATTAGTGAGCCTCATCCCAATTGCTGCCAATACCAACGTCGACGATCAAAGGTACATCCAAAACAACAGCCCCGCTCATCAAATCATTAACTGAAGACACCAGATAGTCCAGTGATGGCTCTGCTACCTCGAAGACTAGTTCATCATGAACTTGCATAATCATTTGGCCATCAACATCAGATTCCAATAGCCAACGGTCAACATCGACCATCGCTTTTTTTATGATGTCTGCCGCCGTTCCCTGCATGGGGGCATTTATGGCTGTACGCTCTGCAGCTTGTCGTCTCATACCGTTGCTGGCATTTATTTCGGGAAGGTACAGCCGTCGGCCATATAAGGTTTCCACGTAGCCTCGCTCGGCTGCATCAGCTCGAGTATTGTCCATATAGTCTCTGACACCCGGGTAGCGTGAGAAATAGGTATCAATGTATTCCTGAGCCTCGTGACGGCCGACATCAATTTGCTTGGCCAAACCGAAGGCTGACATCCCATAAATCAAGCCGAAGTTGATTGCTTTAGCTCGGCGACGTTGCTCCGTCGAAACCTGCTCTAATTCCAGCCCAAACACTTCAGCAGCCGTCGCCTGGTGAATATCCTTTCCCTCGGCGAATGCCTTAAGCAACCCGTTATCCTGAGACAAATGAGCCATAATTCTTAACTCGATTTGCGAATAGTCAGCCGCTACTATTTTATAGCCGTCACGCGCAACAAAAGCCTGGCGAACTTTACGGCCCTCTTCTGTTCGAATCGGAATATTTTGTAAATTGGGATCGGACGATGACAAACGACCGGTAGCCGTTACTGCTTGGTGGTATGAGGTGTGGATACGACCGGTGACCTCACTAATCATTTGTGGCAGCTTATCGGTGTAGGTCGATTTGAGCTTACTTAATCCGCGGTACTCCATCAGTATTCTAGGAAGGGGATAATCAAGTGCCAGCTCTGCCAGAACTTCTTCGGCTGTCGACGCGGCACCCTTTGGAGTTTTCTTAATAACGGGGAGTTCCAGTTTGTCGAATAAAATGTGGCCCAGCTGTTTCGGTGAGCTTAGATTAAAGGCCTCCCCGGCCAATTCATGGGCTTCTTTTTCTAATTGCTGTAACCGTGTCCCCAATTCGGCACTCTGTTTGTTCAACAAGTCCCTGCTAACCAAGGCCCCATTGCGTTCAATTCGCGAAAGAACCGGAACCAAGGACAGTTCGATGGTTTGGAACACCGACATTAAAGAGTCTATTGCCGCTAACTTTGGCCACAATACTTCATGTAGCTGCAAGGTAATATCGGCATCTTCAGCAGCGTAAGGCCCTGCTTGTTGCAGCTGAATTTGATTGAAGGTTAGTTGCTTCGCCCCTTTTCCGGCAATATCTTCAAATTTGATGGTTCCCACATCGAGATATTTTCTCGCTAAACTATCCATATCATGACGTGTAGCGGTACTGTTAAGTACATAAGATTCGAGCATGGTATCAAACTGGATACCATTCAACTCGATGCCATGATTAGCCAATACATTGCGATCGTATTTCAAATTTTGGCCAACCTTAGCTCGAGAAGAATCCTCGAGTAAGGGTTTTAATTGCGCCAACACCCAATCTTCACTGAGTTGTTGTTCGACACCAACATAGTCATGCCCAAAAGGTACATAGGCCGCACTACCCGCCTCCACAGCAAAGGAAACACCGACAACCCTTGCTTCCATATAATTCAAGCTGGTGGTTTCTGTATCGAAAGCAAAATAGGGCGCCGCTTCCAGCTTCGTAAGCCATCGGGAGAAATCATGTTCGGTTAACACCAACTGATAATCTACACAAGCTGGTGGAGTCGGGGGCTCAGCAATCGCCTCGCTCGAAACCGCAACCGCCGGCGGAGGAAGCCCACTACCGCCTTTTTCCAAATCTTCTACCCAAGATTTAAATTCCATGTCCTCAAAGTAAGTGAGCAGTAACTCACTATTGGGCTCAACCATAGCGAGGCTTTCTATAGAGTCAGGCAGATCAACGTCCAATTTTATGGTGGCGAGCTCATAAGAGAGGTAGGCGACTTCCTTTTCCTTCTCCAGTTTAGCCGACAAGGTTTTAGCACCCCGTATCGGAAGTTCGGGCACCTTATCCAGATTAGCAAAAATCTCATCAATACTACCGATGCCCTGTAACAACCCCAGTGCAGTCTTCTCTCCGACCCCTGCAACGCCAGGAATATTGTCAACCTTGTCACCAATTAATGCTAGATAATCGATAATCAAGGAAGGCGGGATACCAAATTTAACAAGTACGCCCTCTTCATCCATGACGGTGTCGTTCATTGTGTTGACCAGCGTAATGTGTTTATTCACCAGCTGCGCCATATCCTTGTCACCCGTTGAAACAATGACATCAAGCCCTTGCTCCGTTGCCTGCCTGGCATAGGTGCCAATGACGTCGTCTGCCTCTACCCCATCAATAATAATTAATGGTAACCCCATCGCTTTGATGATGTTATGGATCGGCTCGATTTGCTCTCGCAGATCGTCGGGCATAGGTGGTCGATGGGCTTTATATTCAGGGTAAATGTCGTCACGAAAGGTTTTCCCCTTAGCATCAAAAATCACCACAGAGGGACTGCCCGGATGATCCTTTAGCAACCGCCTAATCATGTTGATAACGCCTTTCACCGCACCAGTGGCTTGACCCTTAGAGTTAGTGAGTGGCGGCAAGGCATGATACGCCCGGTATAAATACGAGGATCCATCGACCAATACGATGGGCGCTACGCTGTCTTCAATCATAAAAATGCGGTTCTTAAGTTGATGGTCTGGATAGATGCTCGGCTGTAATCGGCCCTATTATCCTCGCCACGATTACTGCAAGCAAGTGAAGAGACTTTAGAACGATAGCATCTGAGGAATAATGATACTTCGACACCGATTACGAGCCTCACACCGAATGATGCACTTATCTTCGGAAGTAACAAATAAATTATAGCTCCCAGCAATTTTGTTACTTTTATTAAAAACTGTTACTTTTCTATTTAACCGATAGAAAACATATACTTAAAGTAAAACAAAGCCGTAAATTTAACTTATACTCCTCGGAATGTTACGCAGATGTAACACTTATTTTGGCAAAAAACTGGACGGCTCGGAGATATATGTTACTATTAGTCCCGTAACGGTAACAAAGTTACGTATTTAAGAAAACAGCCACTTAAATCACAACGTATGTTAGTTAATTAGGAGAGAAAAATGAAAAATGCAGCAATCCTGGCAATCTTTCTGGGATTTTTCAGCGGCGCAGCAAATGCTGAGGAACCACCCAACCTGATGTTAGCAATGAGTAGCAGCGCAACCGTTTTATGGTCAAAGCCTGCTTCAGCAATCAACAGTATTACTCTTGCAGAACAGGTTGATATGAAGATTGCAAAATCCGTTGAGCTCATTTCCATAGGCATGGAAAAACAGCTTGAAGATAAAATTGCACGGGAATTAGAGTATGCAATTAAGTAACTGTTAACGCCCGGCTCCATCTCTGGAACCGGGTTCTTTTGTTTCATATGAACCTAGATATGTCTCTATCTAGTCTGCACCAGCCTATATCATCCTGATCGGCCAATTTCTTTTTCTAATCTCGGGTTGCACGAATCGACTCATACCCAATATTGAATTTACCTAACGTCAGTGGTGCACGAAAAAACCCAATGTAATGCCCATTAGGATTAATGATGGCAACATTGCCGCCGTGCTCAACAGTATAGTTTTCACCGCCCCCTGGAACCTTGCTAAAGGGGATATTTAGTTGTGTTGCAAAACGGTGTAAATCCAGAAACTCGCCGGTTACTCCGAGAAATTCCGGATTAAAATACTTTACGTAGAGAGAGAGTTTTTCCGGTGTGTCACGGCCCGGGTCAACACTGACCAGAATTATCTGCAAATCCTCCGCCATGCCCGCTTCCTGTTGCTGCTGATAAAAACGGTTAAGCAAGGCCAATGTCGTCGGACAAACATCTGGGCAAAACGTAAAGCCAAAGAAGACCAGAGACCATTTACCCTGCAAATTTTCTGGTGAAAACGACTGGTTATTATAATCGACTAACGAAAATGGCTTGAACGATCTGGGATTATCAAACAGAAAAGTCCCTTTAGCTTTCAGTTCAGCATCGCTAAGGATTTGAGGTCTGGTCATGCCGTGGATAAAGATTCCGAGTATCACTGCAACGAATAAGAGCGCAATGCCAACCGTCAGATATATACCGCGTTTTTGTACAGGAGGTACGTCGTTTTTTTTAGCATTAGTCATAACAGTGTCAGCCATTCGCAAATAGGGCAGGGGAAACGTAGTGGTCAATTAGCATGATCATATAAATTGCCATCAAATAAATAATCGAAAACTTAAACGTCGCCATCGGTGCGGTTGGATTACCTCTCATTATTTGAACCGACCAATAAAGATGGATGCTTCCGAGCACTACTGCACCTACTAAATACAGTAGCCCTGACATACCCGTAGCAAATGGCAACAAACTGGCCGCAATCAGAATAAAGGTGTACAGGACTATATGCAGTGAGGTGTATTCAACGCCATGCGTTACCGGCAGCATGGGGATAGCTGCACGAGCATAATCTTCACGTCGATTTATCGCCAACGCCCAAAAATGTGGTGGCGTCCAAGCAAAGATAATCAGCACCAGAAGTAGGGCGTGTCCGTGAATTTCATTGGTAACACTGGTCCATCCTAATAGTGGCGGGGCAGCACCAGGCAACCCGCCAATGACAATGTTCTGCGGCGTTGCTCGTTTTAGCCAGAGCGTATATATAACGGCATAACCAATTAGCGAAAACAACGTTAACCACGCTGTTAACTGGTTAATTGCGATTAATAGAATAGCCATTCCGGTCACACCGAGAACAGCGGCAAAAATTCCGGCCTGAATTTGACTGATACGTCCCTGAGCGACAGGGCGCTTATTAGTCCTTGCCATCAGCGCGTCAATACGCTGGTCTACCAGGTGATTGACCACCGCACCACAAGCCGAACACAGACCAATACCTAGATTACCAAGAATTAAAATATCTAAAGGTACGATCCCAGGAACGGACATGAACATACCAATGGCTGATGTCAGTAACATCAAATAAACCACATTTGGCTTGGTCAGCTCATAGTAGTCGCGCCAGCGAGGTTGCGGCTCTGGAGAAGACATTACTGATTCAGACATTGCTAAAGATTCTCGGTGGTGGGGCTATCAACTAACCGGGCAGTAAAAACGCGATGATTTAAAGTCACCAAAGTTACTAAAAGAAATGCACCCACTAAATTGTGAGCAACAGCGACAGAAACAGGGAACTGAAAGATAATGTTACCTAGACCCAAGCCGACTTGCAGCGCTAAAACACCTAGAATAACTTTACCGAGAGTCCGCACCTGTCGAACAGACACCGATTTGAACAGCAGCACAACCAGAGCAATCAAGTACGCCGACGTGATAATTGCACCAACTCGATGACTGAAATGAATCGCAATCCGCGCCTCATTATTCATGGTACCACCCAAATAATTGGGCCCGATATGTTGAGTAATGTTGAAACCCTGCTCAAAGTCCATCGCTGGCATCCACTGCTGCTGGCAAGTTGGTAAGTCGGGGCAGGCAACTGCCGCATAATTTGACGTAGTCCAACCTCCTAGCGCGATCTGCAGAAACACGATAATCAAACCACCTACAACCAAAGGTCGCAACGAGGTTAATTGCTGAAGATCGGTTTTTGAGAGGTGCCAAACACGATTATTGAGTCTAAGCATTAACAACCACAGTAGACTAAACGTGGTAAAGCCGCCCAGCAAATGTGACGTTACAACTTGTGGCCAAAGTTTTAGCGTTACCGTCCACATACCGAAAAGGCCTTGTAGGATTATAAACGCAAGAATCAAGGCAGGGAGCTTAAAAGGGACGTCCGAAACACCGTTTTTGATGCCCAAATAGGCTAACACAAATAGAGTCACTGCTACCGAAGCAACGGCATAAGGCTCCATAGAGACTCCGACGATGGCAGTAAGCACAGTCATCAAAATATTGACGGTTAATAAGCCACTGACAACGGCAACAGGCTGAGGCTGCTTTCGGCGTAACACCGCAATCGTAAATAATGCGATAGTGAAGTAACCCAGCGCTTGCGCAACATAACGATGTACCATTTCTGGCCAAGTTTTGTCGTGCTCTACGGGCGCATCGGGATAGGCCTGATTAGCGATGGCGACTTCTTCACTATTAGTGGGCCACAATACATGACCATAACAGGCAGGCCAGTCCGGACAACCAAGGCCGGCATCAGCCAAGCGAGTAAACGCTCCCATGCCCAAAACTATCACCGCAAACAAACAACTGGAAACAGCTAGTTTGAAGCCCGGTAAACGAAATTCAGAAGCATTAAACAAAGACATAAATAATTACTCCGTATTACTGTTACTTGAGTAGCCGCTTCATATCACGAACTACGGCCTTGCCCAAATCATTAAGTGTATTTTGCTCGGTATCCTGGACTTGGTAGTGCATCATCAACCAGCCATGCTGATCCACAACGTAAAACGTATTGTCTGCAAAAGGGTTCACATCACTTGCAGAAAAGAGGTCCTCAATCACATCGCGATTTAGGGCCAATACATCCATGCCAATGTATTCTCGATCGATCCGTTGCTGGAACTCGCTGCTAACGGCACCATCGGTCGTAATATACAACAAACGTACGCGGTTCATTCTTTTTGCCAGCGCGATGATACTTTGTCGGGCTATATACAACATACGCTCACAACTATCGACGCAAGCGCTGTCGCCGATAACTACGAAGGCCCATTTAGGTTCTGGTTTACTGTAATCAAAAGTTTGACCGTCTATTGTCGCCAGAGGCAGCTCTGCAAGCTGCAGAGGGGGGACCACGAGCACTCCATTGTTAACAGTACCCAAGTCGACTGTCCGGGTCTCGACCAGGAAATAAAGCAAAGAAGAAAACAGCATTATAGCCACGGGGATACCGAAAATAGCTAATATGACTTTCCGATTTTTCCTTGTTTGCAACTGGTCATTGTCTGACTGATCTTTTGAATCTGGCACGTAATATACTCACTTTAAAATTAGTTCTACTTGCGGCCTTTAATTAGGGCCCAACAATTTGTATTGGCCAAAAAAGCAATCAATAGCAACGTCACGCTCATTGCAAACCATTGCACCGCATAGCCAACGTGTTTTTCTGGCTGCAAGTTAACCACCACCCAATTGGGCTGATAACTTCCGGGAGACTCCGATGATAACCTCACCATATGTGGAAAGAGGCGCTGATCAAACTTTTGCGACAGCTTCTCGAAATTAATAGCCTGCACAACACCCATCCAGCGTATTTTTTCTTCCTCGGCCAGCATCAGAACGTCACCCTGAGAAACATAAACATTAGCTAACAGTTCAACTTCGCCAACAATCGGATCGATTTTAGGCAGTGTTCTTCGAGAAACGTCCCCTGCAATCCACCCACGATTAACCCACACAACATCGTCACTACGGACAGGCCTGAACGGTGTTATTATCTCATAACCAAAGCGACCTTGATAAATTCTGTTGTCTAAAAACAGAGATTTTTCATTGATATACTTTCCTCGCAAGGTTAGCGGCTGATAACGTAAATCTTGGTTTTCTGAAAGCTCTTCGATCGCAATAGGTCCAGCGCTTTGGCGTTGTTGAAACAGCTCCTGCAAAGCCCGTTTTTCATCCGCACGTTCGAGCTGCCAAAAACCCAGCGACAGCAGCAGCGGTAAAAGCATTAAAACTAAAAGACTGGCTCGCCAGTCTAGGGTAAATTGCAATCCTTGATGTTTGATATCGGTCATTTCGACGCCACTGCGTTATAATTTCGATTTGAAAAAAGTTACTGGAGCTAAACCATGTGGTTAAAAGTTATCATCGTAGTACTCTTTATCGGCTTAGTAGCCAGCCTCTTTACTGGCCTTACATTTTTGTTTCAAGACCGAGAAAGTGAAGGCAAGTCACACAGGCTGTGGAATACTTTAAGCGTCAGACTGGTAATGACAGCGCTATTGCTAGGATTCCTGATGTATGGAGTCTTTACTGGCCAACTTGCTTCCAATGCTCCTTGGGACGCCCGTCAGCCAACTGAAGCAGCAGCTCCAAAGTAAACGGCGCTACCCATAACGTAAAAACGGTTGTGAAGTCTCCTTCACAACCGTTTTTACGTATCGCAAAGCGTTTTAGATGATGTAAACGAACAAGAATAAACCCACCCACACAACATCGACAAAGTGCCAATACCACGACGAGGCTTCGAAGCCAAAATGGTCTTCTGGAGTAAAGTGTTCAGACCTAGCAGATCGTAACCACTGAACCAACAACATGAAAGCACCTAAGCAAACATGAAATCCGTGAAACCCGGTTAACATGAAGAAGGTTGAACCATAAATACCCGAAGACACAAACAGTCCGTACTCATAGAACGCCTCATGGTATTCGACGTATTGTACGTAAACAAAGATAAACCCTAGCGCAACAGTAATACCCAGCCATAGATTCTGACCTTTTCGGTTACCCGCCAGTAATCTCAAGTGTGCAATGTGCGCCGTCACACTCGATGACATCAGAATGATTGTGTTCCACAGCGGCAACCAATGTAAAATGTTACTCCAACCAGGGAAACTCATATTCCTTGCGGGCCCGGTCATTTCACCATTGTTGGCAATCACTTGATTACTGATACCAACCGCATCTTGCGGCGTCTCCATCATCGGCCAGTTGTAGGTAAATCCTGGCCACAAAATGTCATTGAGTCGCCCGGCTTCACCTTCACCCGCTAACCACGGTCCAGACAAGTTACGGACATACCATAGCGCACCAAAGAACACCGCAAAAAACATAACTTCGGAAAATATGAACCATTGCATGCCAATATTATAGGAATGCTTCAATTGGCGACTGTTCATACCCGCTCGGTTTTCGACGATCGTCGTCCGAAACCAAACAAACATCGAACATAACAACAGCACTAGCGCAATCGTAAAAATAAACCAGGAATTAGTTTCCTGTGCAGGATCCCCAAACGTCATATCGTTTAGAATTTTTGCAGCACCTACCAAGGTCGTAAAAAGGGTCAGACTGACAAAAATTGCCAGATAACTCTTTTCCGGAACGTAATAGGCCTCATAATCTGAATTGCTTTGACCTGACATTTTTTTTCTCCATTGATTTCTCCCCTCTATTCAGAATAGGAGAAATAACTTACATATTATCTCATAGCGACCGGGGCATTCGCTGCCGCCATCGCTGTTACATCAAAAATTGTATACGACAAGGTAATTGTATGAATATCGCGAGGCAAGTCCTGGTCAATAATAAATTGCAGCGCCATATCTGCCTGTTCCCCAGCCGCTAAAGGCTGCTGATTAAAACAGAAACACTCTGTTTTATGAAAGTACTCTGCAGCTCGAGAGGGGGATATGCTCGGTATAGCTTGAGCGACCATGTCCTTTGCTAAAGGGTTTCTTGCATAAAAAACAGTATTGTTAGCTGCTCCAGGATTTACTTTCATAACCGAATCAGTTGGTCTGAACTCCCAAGGCATACCCGCATTATTAGTCGCGACGAACTGAATCCGAATTTCGCGGTTGCTATCGATTGCTGACTCAACAACCTGATAACGCTCGCCATTGGTTTTACCGTTGATGCCCAGTGCATCACACAAAACATCGTACAAGGGCACCATCACGACAAAAACAAAGGCAAACATGGCAACAACGACAATCGACAACTTACCAACTGTCTTAGTTATGTTACCGTCTGTTGACACATCCACCATTTCATTACCTCTCTATCTCACTGACAAGACCAGTAGTTACTTCACTTCCGGTGGCGTTGAGAAAGTATGGTATGGCGCCGGAGTCGGCACCGTCCATTCCAATCCTTCTGCACCTTCCCAAGTCTTCTCTTCGCTGGTTGGCTTGCCCGCAACAATGGTGCGAACAACGTTAAACAGGAATAGAATCTGAGAAGAACCATAGATAAACGCACCAATTGACGACATTGTGTTGAAGTCAGTAAATTGCAGAGCGTAATCGGGAATACGACGCGGCATACCGGCCAATCCCAAAAAGTGCTGAGGGAAGAAGGTCAGATTGAAGCCAACAAACGAAATCCAGAAATGCGCTTTACCCATGCTTTCGTTATACATTTTGCCACACCACTTTGGCAACCAATAGTAAACCGCAGCTGACATGCTGAATACCGCTCCTGCTACCATGACGTAATGGAAGTGGGCAACAACAAAGTAGCTATCGTGATACTGGAAGTCCACCGGCGCCAATGACAACATTACGCCCGTAAAACCACCAATTGTGAACAAGAATACAAATCCGATAGAAAACAACATCGGCGTTTCAAAAGTCATTGACCCTTTCCACATTGTTGTAATCCAGTTGAAGACTTTTACACCTGTTGGCACAGCAATCAACATCGTGGCGTACATGAAAAACAACTCACCGGCAACGGGCATACCGACCGTGTACATGTGATGAGCCCACACGATAAACGATAAAAATGCGATCGAGGCCGTTGCGTAAACCATTGAATCGTAACCAAAGAGTGGCTTCCGAGCAAAAGTTGGAATGATTTGAGAAACCACTCCGAACGCAGGCAGAATGATGATATACACTTCAGGATGACCGAAGAACCAAAAAACGTGTTGGAATAAAACCGGATCACCGCCACCTGCTGCTGAGAAGAAGCTGGTGCCAAAGTGAATGTCCATCAACATCATGGTAACCAAGCCCGCCAAAACAGGCATAACCGCAATCAACAGAAACGCAGTGATTAGCCAAGTCCACACGAACATAGGCATTTTCATGTACGTCATGCCCGGTGCTCGAAGGTTAACAACCGTCGCGATAATGTTAATCGAACCCATGATTGAGGACAAACCCATCAAGTGGACACCGAAAATAAAGAAGGTGACCGTATCGGGTGCATACGTTGTCGATAGTGGCGCATAAAAAGTCCAACCAAAGTTAGGAGCACCCCCTTCCATAAACAAGGTGGAAGCCAGCAACAGAAACGTTGGTGGCAAAATCCAGAAACTCAAATTATTCATTCTAGGCAGTGCCATATCTGGCGCGCCAATCATCATTGGTATCATCCAGTTAGCCAAGCCCACAAAGGAGGGCATAATGGCACCAAATACCATCACGAGTCCGTGCATGGTAGTCATCTGGTTGAAAAATTCAGGCTCTACAATCTGCAGGCCCGGTTGAAACAATTCCGCGCGAATAATCATGGCAAAAGCGCCGCCCATGATGAACATGGCGAAGCTGAACCAAAGATACATCGTACCGATGTCTTTGTGGTTGGTAGTTGTTACCCACCGCATTAAACCTTGTGTAGCAGGTCCGTGCGCACCCATACTGATTCCCCCTACTGGCCTTGCTTAAAGTTATAAACGTCAATGGGCTGAATGATATCGCCCATATTATTACCGAATGCGTTACGTTGGAACGTAAGAACCGCGGCCATATCGACATCATTTAGCTGAGCACCGAACGCTTGCATCGCTGTCCCAGGCACACCATTAACACCCATATCAATGTGACCATAGATGTCGCCGGTCGCTATCGAACTTCCTGCAATGGCATTACCAATCCCACCTTCACCGTTAACACCATGACAGGCGACACAGTACTGATTGTAAACAGTCTTACCCGCTACCATTTGCTCATCCAGTGTAAATTGCTTGTCCATCAGCGATTTGATCTTGGCTGCTTTGACTTTTTTGCCGGCAAGCCAGCTGTCGTATTCGTCTTGTTCAACAACGTGAACAACAATGGGCATGTAGCCGTGATCGCGACCGCAAAGCTCGGCACATTGACCCCGATAAACACCGGTTTTCAAAGGCTTAGACCAGGTTTCATTAATAAAACCGGGGATTGCGTCTTTTTTAACTGCCAGCGATGGTACCCACCAGGAGTGAATGACATCGTTAGCCGTTACCAAAAACCGCACTTTGGTATTGACCGGCAGAACGAGAGGCTCATCCACTTCCCGTAAGTAGTGTTCACCCTTACCATCTTCGTTGTATATCTCAGTTTTTCCGGTACGAAGATTACTAAAGAAGGCGACGTTTTCACCGTTTTCATCGATATATTCGTATTTCCATTTCCACTGATAACCGGTAACCAGGATGTCCAGCTCGGTGTCTTCAAAATTGTAGACCTCGAGCAGAGTCTTGGTGGCAGGAAATGCCATGACAATGAGTATGATAAAAGGAACGACAGTCCAGGCAATTTCAACCGCAGTGCTCTCGTGAAAATCAGCAGGCTTAGCGCCTTTTGACTTTCGGTGAGTAAACACCGAGTAAAACATAGCACCAAATACTACTACGCCAATTACCACACAGATCCAAATAACGATCATGTGAAGTTCGTAGATTTCAGCTCCCACTTCGGTAACGCCCGGCGATAAATTCATCTGCCAGCGTTGAGCTTCTTCAGCCAAGGCACCAGTACTCAGTAAACCGAGTAGCAATAGCACAGGACTAAGCGCCAGCTTGAACAGCCGTCTCGCTTGTGAATGCATTTCCCGTGTCTCCATTATAAGTTGTTAAAATAACCCCAGAACTCAGTTCTGCGAATACCAGATAAAACACAAGCTCTTACAAGCACCCCAGTGCCTCGGTGACTTCTAAAGTCGTGTCGAGGTACTATAGACGTGATTTTCAGACCCTGTATATTTTATTACCTGAATCAAGAGCACTCTGATAGCGAGTACACTATTTATCTGCTCCAAGCCCGATTTACGGTATGTAAACCTGATATCCCGCAGCAGCCTAATAAATGATTTCTTCGGCTTCTCTTTGTCACTGGGTACGACAAAACGCCGCGATTATACGCACCTTTACCGAGGCAAGCCACCTCATCCACGTTAAATTACGGGAAAACACACAAGCTTCCGCTCCCAACTCATTGATATAACTTAGAAGATGCGCATATATGAGGTCTAGCAGTGATATAAACCACAACATATGGCGTTTAGCATGGCCAATGATCATTTCAAATCTTTCCGTGCCAATACTCGGCTTAGTAGATACGGCCATCCTCGGACATTTGGAAGATGCGCAATTTTTAGTCGCCGTGGCAATTGGCAGCAGTATTTTGTCGTTTTTATATTGGGGCTTTGGGTTCCTGCGCATGGGCACTACGGGATTCGCCGCCCAAGCTTATGGCGCTGAACAACATAACCGCAGCAGGCTTATCATTGGTCAATCGCTGATACTGGGACTGGTATTAGGGTTGTCGGTTGTTTGTCTGAGCCCAATGTTACTCAGTGTTGGCCTCCGCTTAATAGTGCCACCAATGGGTTCGGGAGAGTTGGCGGCAAGCTACGTGCAGATTCGAATATTCAGTGCTCCCGCCGTATTGATGAACTATGCCATCATCGGCTGGATGATAGGCCATCAGAATACACGCTGGCCCCTCATCATCATGCTGTTTTCAAATAGCATCAATCTGGCACTCGATTTTTTACTCATTGTTGGCCTCGATATGAACAGCGACGGGGCTGCGGTAGCTACCTTGATCGCAGAATATAGCGGTTGCGGATTGGCGTTATACCTCCTGAAACGGCAGCTAAATCGCCGCCCGGGGTCACTGGATATTCAGAGCCTGTTGCGCTGGCAGGATTACCGGGAACTGATCGTCGTTAATCGCCATCTTTTTGTCCGCACGCTTATTTTGCTTGCCAGCTTTGCATTTTTCACCGCGCAGGGAGCAAAACAAGGCGAAGTTATAGTGGCGGCAAACGTCATCCTGATACATTTGCTTACACTTACTGCATTTGGCATGGACGGCTTTGCTCATGCAGCTGAGGCGATGGTGGGCGCAGCTGTTGGCAAAAAGGACGGGAAGCTGTTTCTGTCAGTCTGTTATCACAGCGCTTTTTGGTCGCTGGTAACCGCACTGGCTTTTACTTTGCTGTTCTTAATCGCCGGCCCGGCCATCATTGGTTTGCTAACATCCATAGCTGCTGTCAAAGCAGCCGCCATACAATACCTCCCTTGGCTATTGGTTTTGCCATTAATATCGGTTTGGGGTTATCTATTCGATGGCATATTTATTGGGGCTACTCAAACAGCGGCCATGCAGACCACCATGATCTACGCCGCAACGCTGGTCTATCTACCAACTTGGTATTTTGGTCAATACTGGGGCAATCATGGGCTTTGGTTCGCCTTAATCGCCTTTAATGCCGCAAGAGGCCTGTTTTTAGGGTTCTGCTTTTATCGATTTAACCAACAGCAGAGATGGTGGCGAGCCGCTGCCAGTAATGACTAGAAACCGATTTCATTAGCTTACTGCCAATTTTGTACTAGCCTTAATCACAGAGATTAGTCATTAAAATCACTCGCTGTGAGCTCAATTACCACCCAAACAAACTGCGTGCGGCGAAAGCCTCCACCAATGACGGGAAAGATGGAACGGGCAAGCGAGGGGTTTAACCATGCCACTATAGAGATTGGCGCTGAGGAGAAAAGCCGAGTGACAACGGATGCCATCCGCAACACGATTAAATTGGCTAAATTACACGAACAGCAGTCTGGATACTTAGCAGCCCTATTTGAAAGCGATGTCGCCAATAAAACTCACTTGGCAATACAGCTACCGACTGATAATGCGACAAGCTGTTTGGTCGACTTCGTCATCTCCTATATTGACTATGTGCCCTGCTGCATCGATACCGTGCGTTCCATTGCCGGAGATGCCGGTATTAATCAATACGCTGAACCCTTTTTGAACCTAGCGGTAGATTTCTTTTTAAAGCCTCCGGAAGCCAGTCTAGGACACACGGGCTTAAGCGAACTCATGGATGAAGCTTACCTCGCCCACCGGCTGATCGAAGAAATGAACGATCAATTTATGGTCAATACGTCAATGGCACTAGTACCAATAGACATGTCGCTATCAAACCTGATTGTGCACAGTTTAATTGGTGAACCGTTTGCCAACGAACTCGACGAGGCGGTAATTTTTACTGTCGAAAAAGCCATGGCGGGGGAGACTATTTACAATAACCCCAAACTGCATGACTACATCGCGTTACGCAGACTTACCGAGGGTGATCAACCGCTATGCCGGCCATGTTTAACGGATCAATTTGCAATCAATATGCAGTTCTCTTCTCACTAAAAAACAGTCACCGTATGCAGGGAAGCCAAGAATAACCGCCCCACTAATTTTACTCTTCGAACCGCAGCCAAATTTGAAGCTTTTCTCGTAACTGATCCAGACCGGTTCGCTTTAAAGCTGAAAATAGTTGGATACTAACAAGCTCCTGTTGCTTCAGCTCTTCTCGGACTTTCAACAAAACACTATTGGCAGGGCCTTTCTTTAGTTTGTCCGCCTTGGTCAGCAAAATATGCACGGGCATCTCACAACCCTCAGCCCAAGCTAACATCATGCGATCAAATTCTTGCAGCGGATGGCGACAATCCATTAACAAAACTAACCCTGCGAGGGACTCTCTCTCTCTTAGATACTCTCCAAGATGTCGCTGCCACTTTTCCTTCACTGCTAGTGGCACTTTGGCAAAACCATAACCAGGTAGGTCGACAAGACGCTGTCTTTCACCGACATCAAAAAAATTGAGTAACTGCGTCCGACCTGGAGTCTTACTGGTACGGGCCATTCTTTTGTTATCGGTCAATGTATTAATAGCACTGGACTTTCCTGCATTAGACCGGCCAGCAAAGGCAACCTCACAGCCGTCATCGGACGGGCAATCAGCCAATTTAGCGGCACTGGTACGAAATTCAGCCTGGCGAAAGTCAATATGTTTTTCGGTCAAAAGAGCGCCTTTTTAGTAAAATTAACAGGATGTTGCAAAAGCGCATACTACAGGGATGGCGATAGGATGCCACTCTTGTGTATAATGCCGCCGTTTTTACAGCGACTATGTCGTTGAGATAACAATCACGCGAAACTAGGTGGACGGAGTAATCAATGAAAAAGCTACTAATTGCATCATCTGTAGTATGGCTTGCATCAACAGGTATCCTGGCCCAGGCTTCCGACAAGGCAACCACTGACCGTTACAATAAATCCTGCATAGCATGTCACGCTTCAGGTGCCGCTGGTGCCCCCGTCACTGGAAATGCTAAGCACTGGGCTCCTAGAATGGAGAAAGGAATGGATGCCCTGGTTGCAAGCGTAGACAAAGGTATGAATGCGATGCCACCAAAAGGGATGTGTTACGATTGCTCCGCTGAAGACTTTAAAGCGCTAATTGTGCATATGGCTACCCCAAAATAGGCCGATTAGGCTAAAATCATGACAGCCCAAGGTTGCTATTGGTGACCTATTTTTAGAACTATTGTTGGAACAACTATGAAAAAACTATTTGTGTGTTTCTTGGCCGTTGCCGGTTTCGCGGGTCTTGTGCACGCCGGACCCAACGGTGATGCCTCAGCAGGTAAATCAAAAGTAGCTACGTGCGTTGCTTGTCACGGAGAGGGCGGCAACAGCGTTGTCAGTACCTTCCCAAAACTCGCAGGTCAAAACGAGCGTTATCTACTCAAGCAAATGAAAGACGTCCAGTGCGGCGCTCTTTCGAAAGCTGAGCAAAAATCGCAACGCTGTAACGGCCGGTCAATCCTAACAATGACCGGACAGCTCGATCGCTTCGACGATGCGGATCTGGCAGACATCGCAGCCTATTACGCAGCACAACCGGCGTCAGGTGGCCAGGCTAATGCGGATCTGGCAGCAAAAGGCGAAGAAATTTATCGTGCCGGAATTCGTGCTAAGGGCGTTGCTGCTTGCACTGCATGCCACTCGCCAACGGGCAGCGGCAACGGGCCTGCTGGGTATCCTTTACTGGGAGGACAGCATGCTGACTATGTCGCCGCTCAGCTAAAAGCATTTAGGGCCGCCGCAGATGGACTCGAAGGGCGGAGTAATGACGGTGAAACTAAAATAATGCGTGATAACGCGTATCGTATGAGTGATAGCGAGATTGCTGCAGTAGCCAGCTATATTTCTGGCTTACACTAACACTCAAGCTGCGAAAAAAGGTGGCCGCGGCCACCTTTTTTTATCTTCTGCGTTCACTAATTTTACCTTAGCAGGGAACTAAGTCTGTAAAAACGAGTTCTGAGCTGTATTCACTTAAATAGCGTATCTCGACGTAATTCATTATCATCCCACATCGATGGCTATACTATTAATGACGACTAACAAACCGGAGCGACTATGCATCGTAAATTTCAAATCCACACGGTAGTTCTATCAATTTTATTGATTTCTAGCTTTGCTCTTTTTGCCAAAGCGGAAGATCAATTTGTCGCAGGTAAACATTATCAGCTTCTAGAACAGCCTGTCCGCACGCGTGATAGCAGTAAAGTCGAGGTTGTTGAGGTCTTTTGGTATGGCTGCAGTCACTGCTATAGCTTTGAACCATTGGTCCAACAGTGGAAACGTAACCAGTCTGATGATGTTGACTTCTGGCAATCTCCTGCGATTTGGAATAGTTCGATGGAAACCCATGCACGTATGTTTTTTACGGCTAAATCGCTTAAAGTTTTCGACCAAGTCCATGAGCCTATTTTCGCTATGATGAATGTTGAGCGCAAACGCTTAACCGATACTGATGATATTGAAGACATATTTTCTGATTTTGGCGTCGACAGAGAGAAATTTCGCAAAACTTTCACCTCATTCAGTGTTAATAGTCAGGTGAAGCAGGCAAATGCTCGAGCCCGCAGCTACAAAATCAGCGGCACTCCCGAGCTTGTCGTCAATGGCAAATATCGCGTGTCGGGGCGCGAAGCGGGCGGGCAAACAGAAATGCTAAAAGTCGTTGATTTCCTGATCAACAAAGAGCGCGCAAACCTGTCTTCTCAATAGGAAACATTTAACAACACCGATGAAACATTTCGATCAGGCGGATCTCGCCTGATTGTCCCCGCCACCAATATCTAGTCACTTCCCAGCTATAACCTTAGCATCGGAAAGTTTCTCAATGAGTCGAACGACGACTTTTCTCAACCCCACTAATTGGAAAAAGACTATCTCTAGGCCTTTTATTAACACGAGCATCAGCAACAACTAAGTGCCTTACTAGTCAAAGCGTTGACGAGTATCAGTAGGGTATCGGAGGAAGTGGATCAACAACTGAACTCCAAAATGACGACGATGTAACAGTCCTTCCACTCCCTGGTTTCTCATAACAAGACTTATAAACACCTTGCCGCTAATCAAATGCTACGAGTTATTGCAAAGACGCTCCTCAATCGGTTGCCGAAAATAGATTAACACTGGGGAATATTTTCAGCGCTTTTTTCAAGGTTAAGCAGGTACTCTTTCGCACTAATACCTCCCGCATACCCGCTTAGTAAGCCATTTTTGCCAATTATTCGGTGGCATGGGACAACAATTGAAATGGGATTCGCTCCGTTTGCGGTACCGACGGCTCGAACTTTCTCTTTGCCGCCAACCCGCTCCGCTTGTTGCTGATAAGTCGAAGTTTCGCCGTAGGGAACATCCAACAGCGAATGCCACACTTTCTTTTGGAAAACGGTGCCGTCAAAAGTAATTGGCAACGCAAAAGATCTGCGCGTTTTTTGAAAATATTGAGTGAGTTGTCTTTTAACTTCTGTAACTAAACCATTATTTTTGGCTTGCTCAAGGGTTGAGATTGTCTGTGCGGTTGTTGTATTTTGCAAATCAGATTCCCATAGAATACCGTGTAATTCTTTAGGCCTTACAACCACGATAAGTTCACCCAAGGGACTGCTAATTCTCTGATAAACACAATCTGCTGGGAACCGCTTCATCGCTCTCATTATCTTTCCTCAATGGTACAAACGGTCCCACACATTCATTTCAGCATAACACTGCTAGGGCCGCGAACGTTTAAGCAGGTTTGTCAACTTACCAGCTGCTTTGCCACTCGGGTTAGATAAAGACTTGTCGTCACTTTATTGATCTCATCGGACAGCCCTATCCGAAACGGTCTCCGTAGACAGGACTCAGAGATACGCTCTGTCGGTAAAATACCCGCCGTAGTGCAGACGATGCTGCTCAGATCAGCATTGGCCAAGTGCTCTATTGTTTAAAAGACAGCTGGAGTTATCATCAAATCGCCAACCTCGGCAGGAAGGCTCGCCATAGCAAGCAAGGGGAATCACGATCCATTTCACGGCCGCTGAATCAGCAACCGTTATGGCCGGCATATTCGAACACACTTAGTCAGTCGCAGAGCGTTAGATCTCTGCTTCTAACTCTTCTCTAATTGCGTCAATAACTAAGCGAGTCTGAGGGCGTACACCCCGCCAAATACAGAAAGACTCCGCGGCTTGCTCAACCAGCATACCCAGTCCGTCGGAAACCGCCCAGGCGGCGTTAGCCGCCCCCCAGCGCATGAACGGCGTTGGTCCGGCACTGTACATCATGTCGTAACAGCAGCCTTCGTCAGTTAGCGCCTCACTCGGAAGTGGGGGCAACTCACCCGCTAGGCTGGCACTAGTCCCGTTTATTATCAGATCAAACTGATTGGCACGTAATGCCTCGAAACTACACGCACTGACATCGCCAAATTGTGAAAAATCCCTTGCCAGTTGCTGGGCTTTTTTTACGGTGCGATTAGCAATCAGTAAATGGGCGGGCTTTAATTTAATCAGAGGTTCTAGTACACCTCGAATAGCTCCACCCGCACCAAGCAGTAATACCCGCTTTCCGCCGATGTCCCATGCCAGATTTTCACAAATATCTCGAACCAACCCGGCGCCATCGGTGTTATCACCATATATTCTGCCGTCTTCTTGCATAGCTAGGGTATTCACTGCACCAGCACAACGAGCTCTGGCACTGAGCTCATCGGCGAAGTCATAAGCGTCAAGTTTGAAGGGCACAGTAATATTTAGACCCTTACCACCGTTCGCAAAAAAACTGCCAGCAGCGTCGGAAAATTTACCTTCGTCCACTTGATGCGCGCGATAGCTAATATTCTGCTGCGTTTGCCGGGCAAACGCGCTATGAATCTGTGGTGACTTGCTATGTTTTATCGGGTTGCCAAATACCGCATACTTATCAGTTGTTGTCATTGCTATATAGACTCGTTCAGGTAGGCGCTTACACCCAGTCTTTGGCTATTAGAAATTTCTCGGTTAACGCAGCTTCTGCACTGCCTTCCTCCGGTGTCCAGTCGTATACCCAGCTCACCAGTGGCGGCAGAGACATTAAGATTGATTCTGTTCGACCATTGGATTGCAAGCCAAAGATAGTGCCACGATCTTGCACAAGATTGAATTCAACGTAGCGACCACGGCGGTACAACTGAAAATCACGCTCGCGTGCACCAAAGGGCATCTCTTTTTTCTTAGCCATGATGGGACGATACGCCTCAACATAGGAATTACCAATAGCCTGCATCAAACCAAAACAGCGCTCAAACCCACCTTCATTAAGATCATCGAAAAATAGACCGCCAATACCGCGAGGTTCATTTCGGTGCGGAAGAAAAAAGTAGTCATCGCACCATTGTTTATAATCCTGGTAAACCTTCTCACCAAAAGGCTCACAGGCTTCTTTAGCAGTCCGATGCCAGGCGATACAATCATCTTCGTCGGCGTAATATGGGGTTAAATCGTATCCGCCTCCGAACCACCAGACGGGGTCTTCACCCTCTTTTTCAGCAATAAACAAGCGAACATTAGCGTGACTCGTGGGAACATAAGGATTTTTAGGATGTATGACCAAAGACACACCCATAGCCTGAAAGCTTCTTCCCGCCAGCTCAGGTCTGGCTTGCGTCGCAGAAGGAGGCAAGCCCTTGCCAAATACATGGGAGAAGTTAACGCCACCTTTTTCAATCACAGCCCCGTCGGTTAGAACACGCGAGCGACCGCCGCCACCTTCTGGCCGTAACCATTCATCCTGTAAAAACGTAGCGCCGCCGTCTTCTTGCTCTAATTGATCACAAATCGTGTTCTGAAGGTTTAAGAGATAGGCTTTAACTTGATCTACCGGTATTTCACTCATCGCTATGCTAATTCCTAGGGCCCACTTTGGCAGGCGGTTTTAAACCAGCATCCATGCACTAACCATACTTGATGGCCACACGATCACCAATAGCGCGCTACTTTATCACTACGCAGATCTGATTACTTTATCAGATAACAAATCTCTAATTTCTGATGGTTTTACATTGCCACCGGTAGAGCCCGGCAAAATATAGTCCAGCCCACCACCAAGATACCTATGCATTTGCCAGGGCCACTGGCTGGGGGCCTTTCCCGCGGTATTAGCAGAGGTAGAAACGAGCGGAGTACCAAAAGCAACACACAAATCTACCACGGGTTTGTAAGTGCTCACTCTCAATGCGATACTATCATAGTCGCCTGTTATCCAGGACATCGCGTGCTTATTCGCGGGAACCAGCCAGGTAGTTGGAACGGCTGTTGGACGACGGAATTTTTCCTGAAGCGAAGGGCTAAGGCCCTCAAGATACCTAGAAAATTGTTCGGCTGAAGCGGCAACAAGAATCAACCCTTTCGATACGGGTCGCTGTTTTAATGACAGTAACTTCGCCACCGCTTTCTGGTTATCAGGATCACAACCAAAGCCCCAGACGGACTCGGTTGGGTAGGCGATAATATTCCCAACGAGTAATTGCCGGGCAGCGCGCTGGTATTTTATCGGCATTACCGCCATAACACTGAGCCAATTTAACCTTTAAGTTTTTCCTGTAAAGCCAAATCTTTAGCAATGATGGCTTGGGCATTCGACTCCCGCTCGTCTATCAGTTTTTGATGCAGCGACGGGTCAGCTGTCGCCAGTATTTGAGCCGCGAGATAAGCGGCATTTTTTGCACCCGCTTTACCAATTGCAACAGTCGCGACAGGAATACCACCGGGCATTTGTACCGTCGATAATAGAGCATCCAAGCCATCTAGCGAAGCGTTAATAGGTACACCGATAACCGGCTTTAACGTTGCCGCGGCAACAGCACCTGCCAAGTGAGCCGCCATACCTGCGGCACAAATGAATGCCCCACAGCCGCGCTGATCAGCGCTGGTAACAAAATCGTGGGTCACCTTTGGGGTGCGATGGGCCGACGTAATCTTTACTTCAAAATCAATATCAAATGATTGTAATACGCCAAATGCCGCTTCCATTTGTGGCAAGTCGGAATCTGAGCCCATCAGGATGGCTACGAAAGGTTTGGTCATTTTGATGTCCTCTAAACACTGAAACTAGTTTTTCTATCAATGAAAAACCGCGAAAATTACCCATTTGTGGTGTCGATTGCAAGCTAAATGGCGTTTTTTTCACATCGACGATAAAGGTCAAACCGTTCGCTGGTAACTTCCGGCGACACAATCCAGCAGACCTCGCAATTCTAGCGCGGTAACCAATGCCACTAGATCGTGCATCGGCCAATCCGTTCGCTGTTGTAGACTATCGATAGAAACGGGATCGTAACCGATGATATCCAACAAAAGACGTTCGCGTTCATGTAGGTCTTTTGATACTTTATTCTGCGCCCCCTTTTCTTCAAGCACGGGCGGGGCGTCTGCACACCAACCCTTTAACTCTTCCATGACATCAGACACTGACTCAACGAGTTTAGCACCCTGTTTTATCAGCTGGTGGCAACCTTTGCTTCCGCTATTGTGTATAGATCCCGGAATAGCAAAAACTTCTCGGCCTTGCTCCATTGCACAGCGCGCTGTAATCAGAGAGCCACTTTGCAACGCCGCTTCTACTACCAACACCCCCAAGCTCATCCCGCTAATGATGCGATTGCGACGGGGAAATCGAGCAGGGTGTGGATCGGTTCCCATAGGAAATTCGGAAATGACAGCTCCCTGGCAAACGATGGATTCAAAAAGCTCTTTGTTACGCCGAGGATAAACAATATCAATACCGGTACCGAGCACCGCCACTGTAGAACCATCAGCCGCTAGAGCGCCTCTGTGACATTGAGTATCGACACCTAGCGCCATACCGCTAACAATCGAAAATCCAGCGCCGGCCAATTCGCGGGCAAAGCGAAATGCGTTCGCCCCCCCCGCCTGAGACGAGCGGCGACTGCCGACCATTGCCAGTGAGGGCAGGTCTAAAACAGAGAGGTCGCCGCGAATATAGAGTAACGGAGGGGGGTCATTAATTTCTTTCAGTAGGGCAGGATAAAGCGTTGATGAGACAGGTAACAGTTTAATATGCTGCAGCTGGACAGTTTTAAAATCCTGTTCCACCTGCCGCAGATCGACGCCTTCACGCAACATTTTTTGCGCTTCAGCGCCAACCTTTGCCGCGGTTAGCTCAAATGCGCTCAGCTGGAATATTTCTTCCGCACTGGAGGTCGCCAATATCAGCCGATGCAGAACGCGGCGGGGAAGGTGGGGGATTCGACTAAGCGCCAGCCAGGCGCGGGTTTCATCATCTTTCATTGATCATCCTTGATCGCACAAAGTTTACAACATTTTCAACTCACTGAAGCCATGAAACCCCGAGGACCTATGGATTGGTAACCCGGTCCATAACAGCCAGCGGGCGTGAGGCCGTCAAAACCAAACCATAACTCACCTTTTCAAAGGTCCGAAATACCATTAAAAGGCCAGCCCGAGTGTCTGGCACCTTAACAATCTCATTAGTAACCACATCACGAACTTGCTCGCCAACCCGATAAATAGCCAGCACGTGGCCAACATCGAGCCCTTCACGGGTCCCCTTATTGAGAACAACAACATCCATACTGCCAATCTGAGACACGCCGCCTTCTACTGAGATGATGTAACCATCGACATCATCTTCGGGGGCACTGGGATAAAAATTTGAACTGATTTTACGTTCTTCGTCGGGCAATAAGCGGTCGCCTCGCCGAACCTCTTCAGTGGTGCGGTTTAAGCCTAACGTGGCAATATCCTTCTCTTGACCAACCACCTTACCATTAGCAATAAAAAACGCCTGGTAGCCTAACAACTCTTCAGTTTCTGGGTCGATGTAGGCATCGCCTGGACGGAAAATCCCGTAATTCTTTTCTTCCTCCGTAAATGCTCCTCGAGCATACAACTCGTCGCCTGCACCAGAGATGATATGTCCATCATTACCGGCCAACACATAGGGTGCCATATTCAGAGCGTCCGAATCTACGATTCGACTATCGGTCAAAAAGGGCGATATAGTGTCCAGGGCAATAGCGGGAATAGCTAAATCTAATTCTGAAATCCGCATCTCAGGGGTCAACTTGACCTCTTTGCCACGTTTCACCACTAACCTGGGACGGCCATCGATGTAAACTAGGTTTAGCTTGTCTCCCGGGTAGATTAAATGCGGGTTATCGATTTGCGGATTAACGTGCCAAATCTCTGGCCACAACCAGGGATCGTCGAGATACATCTGCGATATATCCCAGAGAGTATCGCCCTTTTTGACCACGTAGGTCTGTGGATGCCCATCTTTAAGTGACAAGACATCGCCAGCGTGAGCAATAGAAACAAGGGTCACAAGTGCAATGAAAATGCACCCCAATACCGTTTTCTTCATAATGACATTCCCTTTTCGGAACCTTTGCTATACCAGAACGGACAAAATCCACCCAAGGATTGGATAATTTTCTTCAACAACCTGATATACTATAGCAGCTTAGAAACAAACCATACTTGATCTTAAGCTCGATTATTTGCTTTCTGATTATAATCTTAGCAGCATTACTTGCATTTATACTAGAAGTTAGAAATTCGTCACAAACTAGCCATGACTATACTACAAATTCTTGAATTTCCAGATCCACGCCTACGGACCATAGCTAAAACTGTGGACACTGTTGATGAGTCGATACGCACGCTGCTCGACGATATGCTTGTTACTATGTACGACGCATCGGGTATAGGGCTCGCGGCAACCCAAATCAATATTCACCAACGCATCGTGGTTATCGACGTCAGTGAAACTGGCGACCAGCCGCAGGTGTTTATTAACCCTGAAATCATCATCCTAGATGGTCCTGATCACGAGTATGAAGAGGGCTGTTTATCTGTTCCAGGATTTCATGAAACCGTCTCTCGACCTGAGAAAATCATTGTAAAGGCGCTAGATCGTGACGGTAACCCCTTTGAACTGCAACCCGAGGGCCTGCTCGCTGTTTGTATTCAGCACGAGGTGGACCATCTCAACGGTAAGTTATTTGTCGACCACATCTCCCAGCTCAAACGCAAACGTATTCGAGCAAAACTAGAAAAACAGCACAAACAACTCGTCTAAAGTAGACCCCTCTCATGGCCAAAATGCTAAGACTCATCTTCGCCGGCACTCCCGACTTTGCTGCCGCCCATCTAAGAAGTATTTTGGAGCAAGGCAAACATGAGGTAGTTGCTGTCTATAGCCAACCCGACAGACCCTCTGGTCGCGGCAAAAAACTTACGCCAAGCCCTGTTAAACAGGTTGCGCTAGAGCATAATATTCCGGTCTTTCAGCCGCTTAATTTTAAAGCCGTTGAAGACCAGCAGACCCTCAAAGCTATTAACGCAGATTTAATGATTGTCGCAGCATATGGACTGTTATTGCCGCCGGTAATTCTGCAGACGCCTAACTACGGATGTATCAATGTTCATGCATCTCTGCTTCCTCGCTGGAGAGGTGCTGCCCCGATACAGAGAGCCATCGAAGCCGGTGATTCGGAGTCTGGCGTGGTCATTATGCAGATGGACGAAGGACTCGACACCGGCGACATGTTACTAACTGCAAGCTGCAACATTGAAAATAGCGAAACCGGCGGCAGCTTACTCGACAAGCTGACAGCCCTTGGTGTCCGGGCACTCAATCAGGCACTTGACCGCATTGCCGAGCATCAAATATCTGCAACTGCACAACCGCGTCAAAACACGACGTATGCCGCAAAAATATCAAAAGACGAGTTGACAATTAATTGGCAGCAGGCAGCCACTGTGATCGAAAGAAAAATTCGCGCCTTTAATCCTTTTCCGGTCGCGTATACCAACTTGGACGGTAGGCGAATAAAGATTTGGCTCGCCAATGTTGTAGCAAAGGATCAGTTTGATTCAACTCAGCCTGCTGGCACTATCGTCTATGCTGATCGACAAACCATTATCGTCAACTGCGGTGATGGCCAACTATCGTTGCAAACGATCCAACTACCCGGAGGCAAGGCGCTACCCATTTCGGCTGTAATGAACTCCAAGGCTGAGGTGTTTGCCGCAGGAACGCGCTTTGACGTTATTGGCAATCCATGAGCAACACACTATTGGATAGTCGTGCAGCGGCAGCACGCTGTCTCGCAAAGATAGTTAACGGCTCATCTTTATCGCAACAGCTACCCCTGTTGGAACAGCAGGTCGCTGAAAAAGACAGGAGCCTTTACCGGCAGCTGTGTTACGGCGTCTTGCGTTTTTACCCAAAACTCAACGGCATCGCGAAATTATTGATTCAAAAACCCTTAAAAGGTAAAGACCACGACGTTCTTATGTTGGTGCTAATTGGAATTTATCAACTGAGCGAAATGCGCATCCCAGATCACGCCGCCGTCAGTACAACGGTTAATGCAACAAAGTCACTAAAAAAGCACTGGGCAAAAGGATTTGTAAACGGCGTATTGCGTCAGTGGCAAAGAAACGAGCAGGATTTACTGACCAAGCTAACAGCTGCAGAAGCTCAATCCCATCCGCAATGGTTGCACGACGAGCTGGTTAAAGCATGGCCGGCTGAAGCATCAAGTATTGAATCCGTCAACAATCAGCACCCGCCAATGTGCCTGCGAGTAAACCATCAACACAGTTCTACTGCCGATTATTTGCAACAACTAGCAGCGCACGGTATCGATGCTGGTCGTTGTGATTTTGCCGACCAGGGCATTCGTCTGACCAACGCTGTATCGGTTGAACAGCTACCCAATTTTTCCGCGGGTTGGGTCAGTGTTCAGGATGAGGCCCCTCAGCTGTCAGCAGCACTTATGGCGCTAGCTCCCGGCCAGCGCGTGCTTGACGCCTGCTGTGCTCCCGGCGGAAAAACCTGCCATATGCTTGAGCTGCAGCCACAATTAAAGCAACTGATTGCTCTTGACGTCGATCATCAACGTTTGCAAAAAGTTGAACAGAACCTCGAGCGCCTGCAACTAAAGGCCTCATTAATACATGGAGATGCCTCAGAGCCCCTAACTTGGTGGGATAATCAGCCGTTCGATCGGATACTGTTAGATGCCCCCTGTTCTGCCACGGGAGTTATACGACGCAACCCAGATATCAAGCTGCATCGACAGCACTCCGATATAGCACAACTTGCCAAACTACAGCAGAAAATACTCAACGCTCTGTGGCTAACTCTCAAGCCAAATGGGCGCCTCGTCTACGCGACCTGCTCAGTTCTACCTGACGAAAATGAAATAATTGTTGGTGATTTTTGCGAACAACAAAAAGATGCAAAACATATCGTTATTGACGCTCCATGGGGTATAGCCCGACCCTATGGCCGCCAATTATTACCGCAAAATGAAGGCCATGATGGTTTTTACTATGCTGTCATTGAAAAAAAACCATGAATTAATGGCCTTTGGCCAATAACCACATACAATCAAGGGTAGTCATTGTATTCAGCTCCGTAGTACAACCATCCGGGGTTTTGCGAACTTAAGAAACGACAACACCATGAAAATAATAATTCTCGGAGCCGGACAGGTTGGGGCATCATTGGCTGAGCATTTAGCCGATGAACAAAACGATATTACGCTTGTCGATATTAATGGCGACCGGCTGCGAGAGCTTCAGGACCGACTAGATATAGGAACAGTAGCCGGGCAGGCGTCCAACCCCGATGTCCTCTTGCGCGCAGGTGCCGAAGATGCCGACTTACTGATAGCTGTCACCAATTCTGACGAGATCAATATGGTTGCCTGTCAGGTCGCTTATTCCCTGTTTCGAACACCAACGAAAATTTCCCGAATTCGCTCAAAAGCCTATCTTGAACAGCGCTCGCTCTTTAACAACGACGCTATACCCATAGACGTGATTATAAGCCCTGAGTTGCTAGTCACTCGCTATATTCACCGTCTGATTGAACATCCAGGCGCCTTGCAGGTATTGGACTTCGCCGGCGGCAAAGTGCAGCTTGCAGCCGTTCGCGCTTATTATGGTGGGCCAATGGTGGGCAATGAACTGCGAGAAATTCGCAGTCACATGCCCAATGTAAATACCCGAGTAGCCGCCATCTTTCGTCGTGATAGCGCGATTATGCCGACTAAAGATACCGTGGTAGAGGCCGATGATGAGGTGTTTTTCATCGCCGCTAAAGAGGACATCATGCCAGTCATGAGTGAATTAAGGCGCCTCGACAACCCCTATAAGCGTATTCTTATTGCCGGCGGCGGCAATATTGGTGTGCGTCTGGCGGACGCCATCGAAGATCAATACCGCGTTAAAATTATCGAGCGAAGCTATGCACGCTGTCGTGAGCTGTCTGAAACCTTGCGTAAAACAATTGTCCTAAACGGCAATGCCTCTGACCGTGAACTGCTGATCGCAGAAAACATCGAGGATGTTGATGTTTTCTGCGCATTAACCAACGATGATGAGGCAAACATCATGTCATCGATGTTAGCAAAGCGGATGGGGGCCAGAAAAGTCATTACACTAATAGCCAACCCTACCTATGTCGATTTGGTTCAGGGGGGAGACATAGACATCGCTATTTCCCCACAGCAAATAACCATGGGTAGCTTATTAACTCATGTCCGTCGTGGCGATATTATTAACGTTCATTCTCTGCGTCGCGGTGCTGCCGAAGCTTTAGAAATTATCGCTCATGGTGACGCGCGGTCGTCAAAGGTCATTGGCAAAAGACTCGATGAAATTGAAAAGATCCCGGGGTCGTCTATTGGGGCTATTGTCCGGGGTGATGAAGTTCTAATTGCTCATCGCTACTTGGTTGTCGAGCCCGAAGATCATCTAATCGTCTTCCTTACCGACAAAACAAAAATCAAACAAGTTGAACGTCTGTTTCAAGTTGGTTTCAGTTTTTTCTAACGAGCATCATCAATGCACATAAAGCTCATCTTTAGAATTCTTGGAATGCTGTTGATGGTGTTCAGTTTAACGCTATCAACACCTCTTCTCGTTTCATTTTGGTACGGTGATGGTGCTTATCCCGCATTTCTAACGTCTTTTGCTATTACCGTTGCGAGCGGTGCATTGATGTGGATCCCTTTCGCAAAAGAAAAAGGAGATCTGCGAACGCGTGATGGCTTTCTCATTACCTCTTTATTCTGGATAGTCCTAGGCTTATTTGGAGCGCTACCTTTTTTACTCAGTCCGAATCCTGAGCTCAGCGTTAGTGATGCCGTATTTGAGTCGTTGTCTGGATTAACAACCACGGGAGCGACGGTAATAACAGGGCTTGATGATCTTCCAAGATCAATTCTTTTTTATCGCCAGCAACTGCAATGGTTAGGCGGAATTGGCATTATCGTAATCGCTGTCGCTATCTTACCCATGTTAGGTGTGGGTGGCATGCAGCTCTACCGTGCGGAGACACCGGGGCCAATTAAAGACAGCAAATTAACACCCCGAATTACAGAAACCGCAAAAGCATTGTTTTTTATTTATGTAATACTAACAGTCACGTGCGGGCTAGCTTATTGGTTGGCTGGTATGTCGGGGTTCGACGCTATTTGCCATGCATTTTCTACTATTGCCATTGGCGGTTTTTCCACCCATGACGCCAGCATTGGTTATTTTGATAGCCCTGCTATCATGTTAATTGCTTCGCTTTATATGATGGTAGCCGGCATCAATTTTGCACTTCACTTTCAAGCCCTGCGCCACAACAATTACATCCACTACGTGCGCGATTCTGAAAGTCGCTTTTATGCCTACACTATTTTTGGGGCCTCTATCATTGTTATCACCTACCTCATTTTGGTAGGGACTTATGATCTTGGCGATGGCTTAATTCATGGGCTATTTCAGACTATTTCTATCGCGACCACTGCCGGCTTCACCACCGCTGAATTTTCTGCCTGGCCCAGTTTTCTGCCACTGTTACTACTGCTGCTTTCTTTTATGGGGGGCTGCGGAGGATCGACAGGGGGCGGCATGAAGGCGGTCAGAATAATGTTAATGGCTAAACAAGGTGTCCGCGAATTATCACAGTTAGTACACCCCAATGCCGTTATCCCACTCAAAGTCGGCAACAGGCGTGTAGAGGCTAAAGTCGTCAGCGCCGTGTGGGGTTTTTTTGCAGTTTATGTGTTCGCTTTTATTCTAATACTGATTTTATTAATGGGTACCGGTCTAGACTATACAACGGCATTTTCAGCCGTCGTTGCATCCATCAATAACTTAGGACCGGGACTCGGAGACGTCGCTGCTCACTATGGGAATATCAGCTCCTCGGCAAAATGGATTTTATGTTTTTCCATGTTGCTAGGGCGGCTCGAAATTTTCACCTTGCTGGTGCTATTCACCCCGGCATTTTGGCGCCAATGACAATGAATCCTGTGCAAAAAAAATGGGACCAGCGTTACCAAAATAGTAACGATCCTGGAAATCCCTGCTGGTTATTGCAAAACCATAGTTATCTTTTACCAACTACTGGTCGCAGTCTTGATTTGGCCTGTGGGCTAGGCGCAAATGCGCTCTTTTTGGCAGCCCAGGGACTAGAAAGTCATGCATGGGATTGCTCCTCTGTGGCCTTGAAAAAACTAACTTTATTTGCCACTCGTCAACAGTTTAGTATCACAACCCAGCATCGGGAAATAGAACAACACCCACCGGAAGAAAACAGTTTCGACATTATTGTTGTCAGCCAATTCTTATACAGACCTATCATGCCGGCGCTGATTGATGCGCTGTTGCCGGGAGGGTTGTTGTTTTATCAAACGTTTAACCAAGAAAAACTCAGTAAAAAAGGACCGTCTAACCCTGACTTTCTTCTCGCCAACAACGAATTACTGAACTTACTATCACCCTTAGAAGTGGTCTTTTATCGAGAAGATCGTATGATAGGAAGATTGGATCAAGGACTCAGGGATTTTAGTTACTTTATTGGTAGAAAGCCCTTTTAAATAGGCTACTCGCGCGAACTTTTGACGGTGGTAACACCGGACTCTGCAGGCAGCGCCTCCTTACGCCATTTATTCATATTGCCTTGCAGATGTCGAACTTCAGAAAATCCTTGTTGTTGCATATGGTCACCCATTTTTTCTGCTCGACCTCCGCCTTCACAATAAACCACTACTTCGCTAGTTTTCGCAAGATTCAATGATAACAATAACTGTTGATGGTCACCGAAGGGGATATTGATGGCGCCTGGCACACGGCCACGTCGAAATTCTTGCTCAGATCGCACATCTAAAATAATCGGAGCCGAGTTGTCGCTAATGCGACTCATCAGTTCTGCCGATGTCACCACTGCGCCACTCTTTATATCGGAGCAGGCTACTATTAATACCAAAAGTAAATACGTCATTGTCACACTAGGTATTTTCATAATAAGACTCCTTAGTCCCTCTATTATTTTCTAGAGGTCTTAATGAGATCGTAGGCTGCTTGAATTTCCTGAGCTTTTTCGGTGCCAACTTTGATCATATCTTCTGGAACACCTTGAGCGATCAGCTTGTCCGGATGGTGCTGACTCATCAGCTTACGATAGGCCTTCTTAATCTCACGATCACTTTCGCTGCTGGTAACACCAAGGGCTTGATAAGCATTTCCGAGTTCGTCAATCGAAGCCCGTTGTGAGCCTTGCTGGTAACCCTGATATTGGCCACCGTTGAAGCTTTGCTGAGCGGTCAGCATCGCTAGCAGCTGTTCGAACTGGCGATTGCCTATCCCTAAAAAACCTGCGGTGCGACCTAAAATATCTTTTTCTGCAGCGTGCAGCTCGCCATCTGCCATCGCAATGCTGAACAAAAATTCTAACAGTAAAATAGGCAGGTTATGCTGACGTCCTCCCTCATTGATGAACGTGGCTATAATCGGCTCCAATTGAAACTCTTCTTCACTGCCCGCTTTAAAAAGACTAATAGCCTCTTTTCGATGCTCGGGGGTCAATCCCAGCCGCTCCATCAAACTTTCTGCCTGTGAGACTTCCTCTTTACTGATGCGCCCATCAGACTTGGCGAGATGCCCCATGATGCTAAAGGTCGTTTCAAAGAAAAGCCGCTGCAGCCGAGCCCTGTCTGCACCGTAGTCGAACCCCATCGCTTGGCCGATACCCTTATCAAAGAAGTGGCCTACAATGACACCAACAACAGCCCCAAATACGCCCGCTGAGGAGTAGCCCAGCAAGCCTCCTATAATTTTCCCAAATACCACTTAAAAACCTCGCTAGTTTTACGGATAAAATTTCTTGTTGCCATCTGGCCGTCGCTTAAAGCGTTTGTATTCCCACTGATACTGCTCGGGCGCGGCCATTATACATCGCTCAATACCAGCATTCATGGCTGCCAATGACACTTGAACATCGGAAGAATAGATGCCTTCGTCCGCAGGCTCAATCACCAAAACAAAATCACCCGTCCCCTCTATCCGTTTTGCATAAGCCATAACGACCTTGGCACCAGTCCGACTCAGCAAGCTAAAAGTCATTGTAGGAGTCAACGTCGGAATACCAAAAAACGGCGCGTAAGCGCCACTTTCAACAGGTGGCTCTTGATCGGGCAAAATACCGACAACACCACCCTTCTTCAAAGCTCGCCACTGCGCTTTAACACCACTGGTATTCGTCGGCACAAGTTTGGCGCCCGTGTTTTCACGAGCGTCAAAAATAATTTTATTTAATGCAGGTCTTTTTGCTGGCTGATACATAAGCGTCGCTTGATAGTGTAGGCCTAAGTAGGGACCGATAAATTCCCAGTTTCCCAAATGGGGGGCTAATACAATGACCCCCCGGCCTTCGGCTACTGCCGCGGAGAGATGCTCCTGACCAGTTACCTGCATAATTCGAGACAAGTTTGTCTGCGGTGACCTGCACCAAACATAAGCCATTTCCAAAGCGGTGATGCCCAGATGCTGCATACTATGTCGGACCAGCCTAGATTGTTGATTTTTGTCCATCTGTGGAAAACATACTTGAATATTTTTCTCACTGGTTTGGCGGGCTCGACCATTCAACGCCCACAGAATATTACCCAATAGTTTACCGGCCACCCGCAATAATCTAAGTGGCACCCACGATATAAGTCGAAAAAAGCCTGCCAACAGTCGATAGGAAACGATGTTCATTAATACCTACCCTTCATGTGCTCGTTATTGTCGTCATTGTCATCTCCTATTTCTCTATCTTGCTCTATTGGCCATCCGCAATCCAGAGACAATCCTCTTTCACCGTTAACCAGGCGACAAAATCATACCGTGTTCGTTGCTAATCAGGAATAGGTGACAGCTGTTTCGCGTCATTCGATAGAATAGAGAGAGCAACTGGCTGTATAATGTGAAACCGTTGCCATGCTGCGGCATGACGGCTTACCATTATGTAGTAATCGAACGGATAAGAGCAGAATTGTGACCAGCCAAAAAATCTCAGAAGCCAAGACCTTTCAAGACCTGATACTCACTCTCCAGCAGTATTGGGCAGAGCAGGGCTGCATTATACTGCAACCTCTGGATATGGAGGTAGGTGCTGGTACCTTCCATCCCGGAACATTTCTCCGTGCCATTGGACCCGAGACGTGGAACGCCGCCTACGTGCAACCATGCCGGCGACCAACTGATGGGCGCTACGGAGAGAACCCCAACCGGCTTCAGCATTATTTTCAATATCAGGTGGTCATGAAACCAAACCCACCCAACTTACAAGAGCTGTATCTGGAATCACTAAAAGCGTTAGGTATAGATACGCTTATTCACGATGTTCGTTTTGTCGAAGACAATTGGGAATCGCCTACACTCGGCGCTTGGGGACTGGGCTGGGAAGTGTGGTTGAATGGTATGGAAGTCACACAATTTACCTATTTTCAACAAGTCGGCGGGCTCGAATGTTACCCAGTCACTGGCGAGATCACCTACGGCCTCGAACGCATCGCCATGTATCTGCAGGGAGTCGACAGCATCTATGATCTAGTATGGACCCATGGTCCCGAAGGTAAAGTGACTTACGGTGACGTGTTTCATCAAAACGAAGTTGAGATGTCGACATTTAATTTTGAAGAAGCGGATGTTGAACAGCTCTTTAAAACATTTGACCACTGCGAAGCCGAGAGCCGACGTCTTACCGAAAAAGGTTTGCCGCTACCGGCGTATGAAATGGTCATGAAAGCTTCCCATGCATTTAATTTATTAGATGCTCGCCATGCAATATCGGTTACCGAACGACAACGCTTTATCCTTCGCGTTCGAGCGCTGTCCCGCGGCGTTGCCCAAGGCTATTATGACAAGCGCAAAGAACTGGGTTTCCCCCTCGCTGCGGAAAAATTACGCAACGAAGTATTAGCCGCAGAAGGAGAGATGTCATAATGTCTAACCAATCTGACGCACATGATTTCCTCGTAGAAATTGGCACTGAAGAACTACCGCCCACCGCACTTCTGAAACTGTCTAACAGCTTTACAGCACAGGTCGCTGCTGGCATCAAAACCGCGGGGTTAAGCTACACGGGTGTGCAAAGCTACGCCACTCCTCGTCGCCTGGCCATTGTTGTCTCAGGTTTAGACAGCCAAACACCCGAGAAAGACGTTATTGTCTGGGGCCCTCCGAAAAAAATCGCCTTCGATGCTGATGGAAAACCGACAAAAGCCGCTGCGGCTTTCGCCAAGAAAAATGGTGTTGGCATTGACGATATAAACATAGAAAATGATGGCAAAGCCGAAAAGCTAGTGTATAAAAGCTTAAAAGCCGGCATCTCCGCTACAGAGCTACTACCCTCAATCATTCAAGATGCATTGGATAAATTACCTATCGCCAAACGTATGCGCTGGGGTGCCGAGCGAACTGAATTTGTCCGCCCCGTCCAGTGGATCGTTATGATGCAGGGTAGCCACATTATTGAATGTTCTATTTTGGGTTTCAGTGCAGGCAATACGACTCGAGGCCACCGTTTTCATTGCGAGACAACATTGGCCATCGAAAATCCAGCTGCGTATGCAACGTTGCTAGAGCATAGTGGCCATATCGTCCCAGCGTTTGAAACTCGCAAAGCCATGATTCGACAGCAGGTCGTCGCTGAAGGAGAAAAGCTTGGCGGAGCTGCGGTAATCGATGAGGATCTTCTTAATGAAGTTACAGGATTGGTTGAGTGGCCTGTAGCCTTAACAGGCAGCTTCGAAAATCGTTTTCTAGAAGTACCACCCGAAGCGCTGATTTCGTCAATGAAAGAGCACCAAAAATATTTTCATGTGGAAAATAAAGATGGCTATCTTATGCCACATTTTATCACTGTTTCGAATATTGTGAGTCGAGATCCCAGTCAGGTTATTCGTGGCAACGAGCGAGTCATTCGCCCCCGACTGAGCGACGCTGCATTCTTTTTTGAAACCGATAAAAAAATTGCATTGGAAACACGCGTAGAAAAATTAAAGTCTATTGTCTTCCAAGCTCAATTGGGCACTCTGTACGATAAAACCCAGCGCATGATGGGCCTAGCGGCGTCTATTGCCGACTCTATTGGCAGCAATAGAGCCTATGCGAGCCGCGCTGCTGAGCTCTCCAAAGCCGACCTGGTATCAGATATGGTATTGGAATTCGATAAAATGCAAGGTATCGCTGGACGATATTATGCGCTGGCTCAAGGTGAAGAGGAAGAAGTGGCAAATGCTATTCGCGACCAGTATTTACCAAAATTTTCCGGTGATCAGCTGCCAGAGAGCTTAACTGGATGCGCTATTGCTCTCGCGGACAGATTAGACACCATTGTTGGTATATTTGGTATCGGTCAGCCACCTACCGGCTCAAAAGACCCTTTTGCTCTGCGTCGCGCCACTCTTGGTGTATTGCGCATAATTGTCGAGAAAAGATTACCGCTGGACCTAAGAGTTTTGCTTAAACAGGCACAACAACAATACAGCCATCTATCCGCTGGCGAAAATCTGGTAGAGACTGTTTTACAGTATATGACGGAACGTTTTCGGGCCTGGTATGAGGAAGAAAAAATTAACGCGGAGGTCTTTATGTCGGTTTCAGAAAAAGGCCTATCTCAGCCTTTAGATATTGATCAACGCGTCAAAGCTGTCAATAGGTTTACCATGCTACCTGAGGCACAAGCACTGGCGGCTGCCAATAAGCGGGTATCTAACATTCTCTCCAAACTTGACAGCCAAGAGGCTATTGGATCCGTCGACAATACATTATTGGTAGAGGACTCTGAAAAAATTCTGGCAGAATTAGTCGAACAAAAAGCGCAACAATTGGCCCCGCTTTTTGCTAACAGGCAATACAGCGAAGCACTTACCTCACTGGCTGAACTACGCGTTCCTATTGATGCATTTTTTGATAATGTCATGGTTATGGTCGATGAAGAGTCGGTGAAAAATAATCGCCTTGCTTTACTAAAATCGCTGCGCAGTCTGTTTTTAGAAGTCGCTGATATTTCACTACTGGTTCCGGCAAAATAGTATGCATCTGATAATCCTCGATCGCGATGGAGTTATCAATGAAGACTCCGACTCCTACATAAAAAGCGTCGATGAATGGGTACCCATACCAGGCAGTATTGAAGCTATTGGGATATTGTATAAAGCAGGCTTTACCATTGTGGTGGCAACTAATCAGTCGGGAATAGGGCGGCAACTGTTTTCCCTGGATGACCTTAACGCCATGCATGATAAGCTCAATATGCTGGTTAAAGATGCCGGCGGCAAGATAGCGAACATTTATTATTGCCCTCATCACCCCGATGACGACTGTGCTTGTCGCAAACCAAAAGCAGGGCTAATTGATACTATGGAAAAAGAGCTCGGAATATCAGCGCAGGGCGCTTTTTTCATTGGAGACTCCTTACGCGACCTAGAAGCCGGGCTTGCCAAAGGGTGTACACCGGTATTGGTAGAAACGGGGAAGGGCAAAAAAACACTCGCTACAATTGATGCCGATAAAAAATCTATGTTGCCGGGATTAGTTATCTATGACAATCTGGCTGAGGCGGCCGACGCATTAGTAAAATCATTATGATGACGTTATTTTTAAGCCTTCGAGCCATTCTTTTTTATCTTGGCTATTGGCTATCGATCGTATGGTTTGGGACTACCGGCATAATCTTTTTTAGTTTTCTCCCATACTCTGTCCGCAGCAATTATATCTTGTACTGGAATCGATTTTCTATATTCTGGCTACGATGTACTTGTGGTCTTGATGTCGAGGTTTTCGGTCAAGAAAATCTTCCCTCTGGGACTTATGTTGCGCTGTCTAAACACCAAAGCCAATGGGAAACCTATTTCCTGCAATATTATTTGGCACCGATTGCTATTGTTTTAAAGAAAGAACTACTCAATCTTCCTTTCTTTGGGTGGGGTTTGCGACTCACTGATCCAATTGCTATCGACCGCGGCAGTCCCAAACAAGCGTTAAAACATATTCAAATTCAGGGTAAGCGACATTTGGAACAGGGTGTGTCTGTGTTGATATTTCCGGAAGGCACCAGAATAAAACCGGGAGCAGACTCTAAATATGCGCGAGGTGGTGCTAATATTGCCGTCGCTGCTGGAGTGCCAGTAGTCCCTATAGCCTTAAACGCCGGGGAATATTGGCCGGCAGGCCGATTTATAAAATTCCCAGGTAAGGTTACCGTACATATTGGTAAGCCAATATCGTCAAAAGATTCTAGCAGCAGGAAAATTACCGACCAAGCTGAAGACTGGATAGAAAAAGAAGTCGCGAAGATGAGCAAACGCGATCAAAATTAACTATCGATAACAAACAGCTTGCTCAAGCTTTAACCGACATCATCAAGAAACCTGTAAATGCGGCATTCGAGGGTGAGAGATTCTTATCTACCGTGCCTTTGGCTTCTTTTATCAGCTTCCTGTATTGCTGATAAAACTTCCAACTTGGGGTCGGCTTATAGGTCATTTCGCTGACATCAAAATAACGAAGTATGTCTTTTGCCGTCGTCGGTTTTACAAACACTTCTTTAGTAGGATAATAATAAGCGGGAATAATAGTCACCAGGCTCCACTTTGCAAGCT
>Ga0206126_10000384_pt1 | contig 60534 bp, 60 predicted proteins | sample Helgoland_Spring_5_FD_148621 | JGI IMG/M metagenome (GOLD analysis project Ga0206126, IMG submission 148621) | Pelagic subsurface seawater microbial communities from Kabeltonne, Helgoland, North Sea - Helgoland_Spring_Bloom_20160412_1 | ecosystem: Environmental > Aquatic > Marine > Epipelagic ...
TATATTCAACACGAACAGGAACTTCCGCATATAACTTTCTGGTCAAATAACCATCTCGTTCAAGTCTTTTCAACCTTTCTGTTAGAATTTTGGAAGAAATCCCATTAACAAGATTTTTAAGTTCTCCAAACCTCAAAACTTCATTTCCGCCTAAAAATAAAATAATTAAAATACTCCATTTATCAGATGCCGCAGACAAAATATCTTTTATAGGACACGTCTCTACAGGTAAGTTTAGATCATGATTAAAAATTATTTTTAATTTATTTTTAATTCTAACTATCTGATTATCAACATTTTTTTCTTCTGGGTTATTAAGGTTCTTCATGGAAACTTATTGTATTAGTTACTTAAAGAAAGTAAATTTACAAAAGAAATTACAAAAACTTTAATTATTATGAATTCATATAAGATGAAAATGTCATTGGTTAATTTATCTGGTGCCAATGACAAGCAAAAGGATCTTCTCATGCTCACCAAAAAAGAAAATAGAATGATTCCTAATATGTACCAAGCTATGGTTAACTCACCTGGATTATTAGATAGTTATATGCACGGATATAAAAAATTTAGAATAGAAAGTGGTTTTACTTCAACAGAGCAAGAAGTGGTATTACTAACTATCAGCGCTGAAAATAGTTGCTCCTATTGTATGGCAGCCCATAGTATGTTAGCGGATACTGTATCTAAAGTTCCACTTGAAGTGACAGAATCCATAAGGAATCACACAAAAATTTCTGATGATAAACTAAGAGGCCTATCAGGGTTTGTAAGCACTATGGTAAATAAAAGGGGTTTGCCTGATGAAAATGAAGTTCAAGCGTTCCTAAATTTAGGATATACAGAGGGTAATATATTAGATGTCATTTTGGCTATTTCTGTAAAAACGATTAGTAATTACACCAACCATGTTTTCAAAACAGAATTAGATACTGTTTTTAAGGCAAGAGAATGGAGTGGATATAAGGTATCGAGAAGTATATTCAATTTTTTCAGAAGTCTTGTTTAATAAAAAAACGGTTACACTATAATAGTATAACCGTTTTATTGTTTTAGTAGCGGGAGCTAGACTCGAACTAGCGACCTTCGGGTTATGAGCCCGACGAGCTACCAACTGCTCCATCCCGCGATATAAATACAAAAGTAGTAAGCTATTTTCAATAAACAAGAGGTAACTGAGTATTTATATTTAATATTTTAAGGAAGGCGAATTATGCCTATTAGACCCCCATTCAGACATTTCCGGATCACCCCAAAAGACATCTTATTCTGTTTGCTATTACTGATAGATGAAAAATTCAATTATCAATGACTATTCTAAGGAACAATAAAAAGTATCTTTGCAGCATCATACAAAGAAGGATTATGCAGCGCATCACATGAGCGAAGATAAAACAGTCTTTAAAGCAGGATTTGTCAGTATTTTAGGTAAACCCAACGTGGGTAAATCAACTTTGATGAATGCCTTAGTTGGAGAGCGTCTCTCGATCATGACCTCAAAGGCCCAAACGACCCGACATCGTATTTTTGGGATTCTTTCGACGCCCGATTGTCAAATGATTTTCAGTGACACCCCTGGCGTCATTGACCCCCAATACAAACTTCAAGAAAGCATGATGCGGTTTGTGAGAGCATCTTTAGAGGATGCCGACTTGATCTTATACATGGTAGAGCTCGGCGAGAAGTATGATGACAATGTGAATGTTAAGCATATCTTTGAGAACCAGGCCCCCAAATTTCTGATCATCAATAAGATGGATCAAGCCAAAGGATCGCAAGTGAAAGACAAAGTGGATTATTGGCAAGAAATATTTCCAACGGCACAGATTTTTCCGATTTCAGCCTTGGAAAAAGAAAATATCGATGAACTCTATGAAGCCATCAAATCCGCTTTACCACACCACCCTCCCTATTTTCCTCAAGATCAGATCACCGATAAATCCGAGCGGTTTGTCACCTCTGAGATCATCAGAGAAAAGATTTTCTTGAATTATAAAAAAGAAGTCCCCTACAGCTGTGAGGTAGAGATAGAAGAATTCAAGGAAGCCGAAGATATCTTACGCATCCGAGCGATCATCTACGTGGAACGCGACAGTCAAAAAGGAATCATCATTGGCAAAAGTGGCGCCAGTATCAAAAAAGTGGGGATTGAATCTCGCGAAGACCTCGAGAAGTTTTTCGAGAAAAAAGTCCATTTAGAAACTTACGTAAAAGTTGAAAAAGACTGGCGTAGAAAAGAAAAATCTTTAAAGAAGTTTGGTTATCAGCATTAAAGACTTCAAGCACTCATTAACTAAAATACATGGCGAATATAGTAGCAATAGTAGGTAGACCAAATGTAGGTAAATCTACCCTTTTCAATCGTTTAATCGAACGTAAACAAGCCATCATGGACGATGAGTCTGGAGTGACCCGAGATCGACATTATGGAGTTTGCGAATGGAATGGTAAAAAATTTACCGTCATCGATACCGGTGGATATGTAAAAGGATCTACCGACATCTTTGAGGGAGCCATCCGTACACAAGTCCAACAAGCCTTGTCGGAAGCTAGTGTCATTTTATTTATGGTCGACTGCCATACGGGATTGCATGGTTTGGATGAGGAGTTTGCCCAGATATTAAGAGAAGTCAACAAACCCCTATTTGTAGTAACCAATAAGGCAGACAATCAAAAAAGAATTGATGATTCCACCGAGTTTTATGCATTGGGCTTGACCGATAGATTGTTTCCTGTCGCTTCCTCCAATGGCTGGGGTACTGGAGATTTACTAGATGAAGTAGTCAAAGAGCTTGACGAAGAGGAGGAAGAATCCGACAGTGGACTCCCTAAGATTGCCATTTTGGGCAGACCCAATGCGGGTAAATCTTCTTTTATCAATGCCTTATTGGGAGAAGAGCGCACCATCGTTACCGACATACCCGGTACCACCAGAGATGCCATCAACACGCGGTACACCCTGTTTGGTAAAGACTTTATATTGACCGACACGGCAGGTATCCGAAAAAAAGCTAAGGTCAAAGAAGACATTGAGTTTTATTCAGTGCTTAGGGCCATTCAAGCCCTTCAGGATAGTGATGTCTGTGTAATCATGATTGATGCCGAACGAGGATTGGAAGCCCAAGACATGAGTATTATCGCCTTGGTCAATAGGTATAAAAAAGGCGGCGTAATCATGATCAACAAATGGGATTTGGTGAACAAAGAAACCAATACTGCGGTGAAGTTGGAGCAAGAGATTAAAACCAAACTCGGGCCGCTATCTTACGTACCTATCATTTTTGCCAGTGTACTCGAAAAACAACGTATTTTTAAGGTCATTGAAAAATCCTTGGCTATTTACGAAAAGAAAACCACTAAAATTCCTACTTCAAAGCTCAACGAAATCATATTGAAGGAAATTGAAAGGAATCCACCTCCGGCCATCAGAGGAAAGAACGTAGGGATCAAATACATCACCCAACTGCCGACTCATTCTGTGGTCTTTGCTTTTTTCTGTAGTTATCCAAAAGAAATAAGTGAATCTTATGAACGCTTTTTAATCAATAAGATCCGAAGTCACTTTGATTTCCAAGGCATCCCCATCAAAGTAGTTTTCAGAATGAAATGATCATCTTCCATGAAAATATTACAAACCACCCCTCTTAAGGCTAAATCATCAAAGCAATATCCCTTAGTCTGGGAAGTGTACCTTCAATTTATTTTTCAACCCGCTTTCCCCATCTCTAGTCATTCAAAGATTAATAGCATTTACAGAAAAGAATAACAGCGTTTATCCCGCTTCGAGAATAAAAAGAAGCATGGGTAAAGACTCCTGATAAATAATTAATTTTTCTTGGTCATTTGACTGTTATTTTGGCCGACCGCACCTTAAATTAGGGCTTTGATAGATTAAAAAAGAAGCTCATTCATTGAAAAAAGATTATTTAGGCGTTTTTAAGCGTTTTGTGCCCCTAGAGGCAGCTGATTATTGCTTGGCACTCTATCAACAACATGGATTTGAATTTAAAATCAAAAAAAGTAGACGTACAAAATTTGGGGATTATCGGTTTGACCCCACTCATCAAAAGCATGTCATCACCATCAATAATGACCTTAACTATTATGCCTTTCTGATTACCTATTTGCATGAAGTCGCACACCTAATCACCTATCAAAAACATAAAAATCAAGTAAACCCTCACGGTGAAGAATGGAAAAATACCTTCAAAATGGTTTCCTTGCCCGTCCTCAATCCACAAGTTTTTCCTGAACTGCTCCTCAAAAAATTGGCCCATTACCTGCTCAGTCCCAAAGCTTCGAGTTGCTCTGATCCAAATCTATATGCCTTGCTCAAGCAGTATGACCACCCCGATGATACCTGCCTTCTCAAAACACTCCAGGTTGGAGATCAATTCTTTTTCAATAAAGCTTCTTATCAATATCTTGAGCTAAAAAGAACCCGCGTTCTTTGCCTTCAAATCAATAGCGGCAGAAAATACCTCATCGCTCAGATCGCTTCAGTAAAGAAAATTTCTCCTTCAGATGGATAATCTCCTACTGATCAAACCCGAAACCAAAAGATAAAAAGTACTAGGAGTTAAGGTGCGCCATTTATCTATCTCTAAGGTACCCCCCATGTTCAGATAAGTATCTAAGTTATACTTAGCCATTTCTTCCCGTAAAAAATCCGGAAAACTCACACATGCAATCCAACCCTCTTCGACTTCTTCGAGCCATTCTTCATAATAACTGTCATCACTGCCATGGAAGTTCAGCACATTTTCTCCAATTAATATGAATTTATTAATTCCCTCGGCCTGCAGCACTTCAATAATATTTCTTTTGAGGAGCATGATGTCATTGTTGATCGCATCGTTCCATTCTCCAATGAACTCTAGTACGCTGTAGCCTTCCTCATAATCACTGAAGAGTATTTTGATATAAAGCGTTTCGGAGCCAAAATAATCCCAGGCGGGGTCTATGTAGTAGCCGTATATTTTCTCTGAATAGGTATCATAATTATAGGTTTTTCCTGAGAATGGTGAACGACCGTCTGTACTCGAATCATAGTACTTGAGCCAGTTGTAAAAAGGTTCTATCTGATGCATTTTATGTAAACCTCAATTGTATACTCAACTTTTATTGTATCCATCTATGGCCTTGCGCACCGAACTATGGGTATTCAGAAGTGCAGCTGCTGCTACACGATCTAGACCCGTCTCCATGACAATCATTTTGATACCTCGATCTATCAACTTATCATTACTGAGTTGCATGTCTACCATTTTATTGCCTTTTACCCTTCCCAACTGAATCATCACCGCGGTGCTGATCATGTTGAGTACTAACTTCTGCGCAGTACCTGCTTTCATCCGGGTGCTGCCAGTGACATATTCAGGACCCATGACGATCTCTATGGGAAATTCCACGGCCTGGGCAAGCGCACTCTCTGGATTGCAAACAATACATCCTGTCAATAATCCTTGTTTTTTGGCCTTTCGCACACCGCCCAATACATAGGGCGTCGTACCCGAAGCAGCCAGTCCAATCAAGCTGTCTTGCGCACTAGGTTGATAGGAGCTCAGGTCCTTCCAGGCCTGCTGATCGTCATCCTCAGCGAACTCTACCGCTTTTCTAATTGCGCCATCACCTCCCGCGATGATGCCGATCACCACATCATGATCCACGCCGAAGGTGGGTGGACATTCTGAAGCGTCTAGGATACCCAAACGACCACTGGTTCCTGCTCCAATATAAAAGATCCGCCCACCTGATTTCATCCTGACAACGACCTGCTCGATGAGGGATGTGATCTGATCCAATTTTTTGGATACAGCAAGTGCTACTTTTTGATCTTCTTTATTGATCCCTTCCAGTACCTTGCCTAAGGCTAGTTTTTCTAAATCTTGATAGGGAGAAGATGACTCTGTGATAGACATTAACCTTGATCTTTTATGATAATTTATGATAATTCGCCAGCCCTTCAATAGGAGTTGGTACAATGGAATGAATAGCAATACCCACAGAGGCAGCAGCGGCTTCAAGCAAAGTACTGAATTGATATGCAATCGATCCGGTATAGCTAACCAAAGTACCTGGATTATAATTGCCAGCTACAGCTTTAAAATGCTCTAAAAATGCCTGATAAACCAATTGATGACAATAGGGATGGCTCAAATGAGTTTGTAAAAAGAAGCTGAAACTTGCTAAAAAGGCTTTGGACCCTACTGGGTCATAAACCTTGCTGATCAAGGTTGCTTCATCGAGTTTATAGGCTTTGCGAAACTCGTTTTCCAAATCTAAAGGCAGTTTTTGACGCGCAAAATCTGCCAATATTTTTTTACCAAAAGCAGCACCACTCCCCTCATCACCTAGTATATAGCCTAGAGAAGGAATTCTATGTGTGATCACCTTACCATTGTAATACGCAAAATTGGCGCCTGTACCTAAGATCCCAATCCATCCTGGAGAGGTCTGATAAGCACCTCTTGCCGCACCTAAAAGATCATTTTCAATATTAATTTTTGCATTTGGGAAGCTCTTTTTAATTTCATTAAGCGCATTTTTTCTCTGACGCGGCACATCCAATAAACCTGCAAAATATAGGTAGACTTGTTCGGCCTCTTTATAAGGCTCAAGGAATTTCTTTACTTTCCTCAAGAACTCACTCAGCTTCTCATGAACCAAGTTCACTCCAATCGTTTTGAATGTTCTCGAAACGCCATTTTCCAATATCATCCATTCGGTGTGAGTCCCTCCTACGTCACCTATCAATATCATGATCTATTCATTCTATATGCAACGTACATCATTTGCGTTAACAACAAAAAACAACCAGGTACAAATATCAGATGTCACCCAATCATATCCCATGATTTCAGAAAAAATCATCCAAACATTGAGTTTTTCATGACAATGCTTATTTATGCTGATAGACAAAAAAAGAGCGGACCCATAGTGACCGCTCTCCTTTTATGCTGTTGATTAATATTTACTCTAAAATCATCAAGGTATTGACCATATAGCTATTCAATACCTCGGCCTCTCCCCGATTTTCAACTAATTCGTCGTATGCCTTAGATGCTCTTATCTTATCCATGGTAAGCTCGACATCACTTAAGTTATCTCCGTAAAATACCGCATAATGAGTAGCCCCATTCCTACCCATATTTAACTTACCAAAACCTATCGAACGATCCCCTATTATATCTGCCGTTTGCTTCACAAACTTATTATGAGCAGCAAGATACTTTTTTGAATCTGCTACCTTCATCATCCACATTTGTCCTACATTATTTTTTTCACGGTCTCCTTCTTTCCATGCCAATGATTTTCCTGTATACGAACCAGGTGCTTTAGATTGCTGATGCATCCACATCCCCCTCAAAAACGCATCCCATTCAACATCGCTGGTCTCTTCTTTTGAACCCCAATTTGCAGGATCTCCCGTCAAAAGGACACGATGGGTAACGTTATCTAAAAACCTTACTCTTTGTAATATGGCAGATCCAGAATTTCTCTCTCGATCAAAGTACTGTTCAAATATTTTTCCTACTTCTGCTTCAGATCCATTTTTAAAATCCCAGTTATATACTCGAATACTCTGGGCATAAGAAAAGCTCGTAGCTAACAATGCGATAAAAATTAATACCTTTTTTTTCATGGTTTATATTTGTTTAATTCACCTCAATATTATGATTATTTATTGATTTAAAAAAAGACAGCCTATGCTGGACAGATATTGTCACCATTCAGTTTATTTTAAAGTCACCAAGGTGATACCGCTACCCCCACGGTCTAGGTGTTCATCATGCATCGTTTCGATATTTCGATAGGTTTTAAGATGTGTTCTGATCACTTCTCGAAGTACACCATGACCTTTCCCATGAATGATTTTCAAGTTTGCATTGCCCAGGACAATGGCATCATCCATAAAGGCATCTAAAATGGCTAACACTTCCTCTGGTCGCTTTCCCCTCACATCAAGTTCTCTATTGAAATGTTCTTGCCTTTGAGCCAAATCAAGACCTCCGGTACGTCTTTTTTTCTGAGTTTTACTTCCTGCCGCTCCTGAGATTTTTTCTAATCGATCCAGTTGAACAAAAGAGGTCAAAGACCCAAAAACGACTTGGGCTTTTTTCCCTTTGACCTGTAGTAAGGTACCTATGCCCTCATGATTTTTGATGCGCACTTGATCTCCAACCTTAAAAGCGGCTAAATGAGCCTTTCTTTTTTCAGATGTAATTGCCATTTTCAATTTCAAATCTGTGATGCTTTCCCGACCTGCACGCGTTTTTTCTTTGTCTGCATTGGATTCTTTGATGTCCCGTATGACCCGTTCTATTTCCTTATTGGCACCAGCCAAAATCCGACCGGCTTCTAACTTTGATTCGCGGATGATTCGCTTTTTATCCGATTCCAACATCTCCTTCAAAGACAAATAATCTTTGCGCAATTGCTTCAACTGAGCCTCCTTTTGGATTAAGTCTTGATTAAGCTTCTCATATTTAGCCTTATCTCCTTGCAATTCGGTCAACATTTTGTCATAATCTACCTGACTGACTCCTATTTTGCTCTTTGCGTATGCGATTAAATCATTATTCAAACCGATTTTTCGTGCGATTTCCAAAGCAAAGGAGCTACCGGGCTTTCCTATTTCCAACTCATAGAGTGGAACCAAATGATCGGTATCATAGCGCATTGCACCATTGACCATACCCTTGGCATGATCTGCATATTTTTTGATATTGGCATAATGTGTAGTAATGACCCCATATGACTGTTGATGAACGAGTCTATTCAGCAATGCCTCGGCAATGGCCCCACCAAATTGAGGCTCTGTACCAGTACCAAATTCATCCATCAATATCAAGGATTTTCTGTCCGCCCATTCACTGAAATATTTCATGGCCGTTAGTCGACTGCTGTAGGTACTTAAGTCATTTTCTAGAGACTGTGAATCTCCAATATCAATAAATATTTGATCAAAGACACCAAAAGTAGACGCGGGATCTACCGTCACTGGAAACCCACATTGGAGCATATATTGGAGCAAACCTACAGTCTTCATGGCGACCGACTTACCTCCCGCGTTGGGACCAGAAATAATTAAAAACCTATGCTCTTGATGGGACAAATGAAGGTTTAAAGGTGCCACTGCTTTCTGCTGCTCTTGATTGACCTTCCAAAGCAATGGATGTACTGCCTTAATCAATTCTATACCTGATGTTTTTTTGAGTATTGGAATACAGGCGCCAAATTGATAAGCAAACTTAGCCTTCGCTTTTATGAAATCTAGTTTCGGTAGAAAATCAGCACCTTTTTCTAACTCACTTAAATTTATTCTGACCCGATCACTCAATTGAGTCAAAACCCTGTGTACCTCGCGTTGCTCTTGATAGCCGAGCTCACGAACCATATTATTCAATTCGAGTACTTGGGTAGGTTCCATGAAAACAGTTTGTCCAGTAGCGGATTCGTCATGGATAAATCCTGCTACTTTTCGTTTGAATTCTGCTTTAACCGGAATCACTAATCGACCTTCTCTGATGGTGATTTCCCCACTCTCATCTGTCAAATGATCTTTTTTGACTTGGTCAAAGATGGTTTTAATGGATTTACGTACCTTTTGCTCAGATTTGACGATGTCACGGCGGATTTTCATGAGTACTGGACTGGCACTGTCCCGTACTTCCCCTTGCTCATCGATCACTTCGTCTATCTTATCCGAAAAGGCCTGATCTACCTTGAGATCACCGGCGAGTTTGGACAGCCAAGTATAGGATTCCTTGTTCTTAGAAAGAAATTGCTGCCACTGACTTAAAATTCTATTGCCTTTGCTTAATAAGAAAAAATCATCGGCACCTAGATAGCTGCCTTTCAGTTTAATTTTAATCAAAAGCGGTTTAATATCTTCTAAACCCCCTTTTGGATAGCCTGCATCGTTTTCCGTGATTTTGATATAGTCTGAAGTCTGCATTAATCTTTGCCTGATCTCATCATAATCAACTGATGGTGATATCGACATCACCAATGCTCCTGAAACAGGCATCTGACAATAACCTTTAATCAAATCTCGTATCTGATCAACTTCTAATTTTTGCTCAATTTGAGTTGGGTAAATGCGCACTAATCGATCCTTTTGGTACTCTCTCTAAGCACAAGACTATCTATGATGGCCGTATATACCCTTTCAAGTAAGCTGGGGTGCTCCAAATAATAAGCTAAGTTTTGAGTATACACCAAAGAGTCTACACCATGTTTTTCTAAAATTAATTTTTCAAAATGATCATAAATTTGAAAAGAAGTATCTCCTTTTTTTCCGAGAGTATTTATTTTTGATTCCAAAAGATGGACATCAAGTAAAATATTACTCATGACTAACTCGTTGAGCAAGGTATCAGGAGTCTGATCAGGGGTATTACAACCGATGATGATGCAAATAATGAAATAAGAAGATCGACGCATTAGATAAACATTAATGTATATAGTTTTGCCACTAAATTAGGGTACATGAAGGAAATCCTCAAGAAGTTACGAAAATATGAGATAAGAGTGCGAAAAGCAATTAACTCTCAAATGCAAGGTGATTTTAAATCTATATTTAAAGGATCAGGTCTTGAGTTTGATGATGTGAGGACGTATCAATATGGAGATGACATCCGATCGATCGACTGGAATGTGACGGCAAAAGGTCAAGGAACCTTTATTAAAACCTTCAAAGAGGAAAAAGAACAAACGGTCTTTTTCATGCTGGATGTCTCGGCTTCACAGGAAATAGGAAAAAAAGGAAATCAAAAAATAAACGTTGGTAAGGAATTAACCGCCCTACTGTCTATCTCTGCCATCAAAGAAAACAGTCAGGTAGGTCTCATGTGCTATTCGGATGAAGTAGAAAGTTACATTAAGCCTGCCAAAGGCATAAAACATTCCTATGAAATCATCAATTCATTGTTCAAACTGATACCCAAATCAAAAAAAACAGACTTAAATAAAGGGATTAAATACCTACTCAATATACTCAAAAGACGAAGTGTCATTTTTGTTATTTCGGATTTTATAGATGAAGGCTACCTGCAGAGCCTTAAAGGTATGGCGCGTAAACACGATCTCATCGCGATTCAACTCTATCATCCAAGAGAAGCCCAATTTCCTAAGGTGGGCATTGTACCGATCTACGAAAATGAATCTCAGCAAAACATTTGGATCAACAGTTCGTCGGCTAAGTTTAGAAAAATAATGGATCAAACTCACCAGACAAATACTGCTAATTTGGAACGCTTTTGTGCACGTAATGATGCCAATTATACCCATATTTCAACCGAAGAAGACTACGTTCCAGGCCTACTTAAATTATTTACTCGTAGAAACAAAAAAAAATCATCTCAACGTGCCCGATAAACGTCATATCTTCATCTCATTATTGATGCTTTCCGTGCTGCTGGTACAGAGCCAAGAAATTAAAATCAATGGAGGTTTCATTGAAGACAGTCTCCAATTGGGAAGCACCGTTCATTATTGGGTCACAGCCGAATACCCTATGGAAATCGAAGTCCTTTTTGCCGATAGCAACTATAATTTCAGCCCTTTTGAATATGCCGATAAGTTTTTCGTAGAGACCGAATTAAGAAACGACAATGCTTTTGATTCTGTCGTCTATGGCTTTCAGTCTTTTGAGATCGATCTGATTCAAAAACTGCAATTACCGGTCTTTGTAGTTCAATCCAATGATTCTATTGTTTTGACGACCCCTCTGGATTCCCTATTTTTCGAAGAACTGGTGCCTCTGCGACAGGTCAGTGACACCACTCAATTGATTCAGAATACACAATACAATCCCGTAGCCCGACTGTTCAATTATCCCTTAATGTGGATTATTGTAGGGATATTGTCGGTCATTTCCTTGATGATTTTCTTTATTTTTGGGCAAAAAATAAGAAATTATTTTACCATCAGGAGACTCAAAAAAGAATATGGTCTCTTTTCAAATTTCATCAGTCAATCCATTAATGTACTTAAGGAAAGCGTAGACCGAGAGCGAGCTGCACAAAGCCTCACGCAGTGGAAAAATTATCTTGAAAGGATAGAATTGCAACCTTTCAGCAAACTAACTACCAAAGAAATCTTGGCACTGGAGTTTACCTCAGAGCTGAAAGAGGCCCTCCGAAATATTGATAAAAACGTCTATGGCAACCATAGAGATCCCGAACTCTATAAAAGTTTTCAAGATATAGAAGATTTCACACAACATAGGTTTCATATGAAAATCGAAGATATTAAAAATGGAAAATAATCAAATCACATGGTTTTCTTCTTATTGGTTCACTAAAAATCGTTTAGAAACTTTTGATTGGCAAAATGCCCTTTGGCTGTATGCCCTAATTTTAATTCCCTTGATTTTTTTATTTCGATGGCTCATGCGGAGATTTTACAACCAAAAATTACCCATCGCCTTGAACAAAGAAAACGTCAAAAACGATGCCCTCAGTTTTTTAAGATTCATTCCCCCCATCATCATGTCCGCCGTCATGGCATTGGTCATCTTGGCATTGGCACGCCCTCAAACAACCGATGAGCAAATCGAACAATGGAGCGAAGGCATTGATATCATGATGGTAATTGACATATCAGAATCCATGCAAATTCAAGACTTTCAACCCAACAGATTGGAGTCGGCAAAAGAAGTAGCTAGGAATTTTGTTAAGGGCCGGTTTCAAGATCGGATTGGACTAGTTGTTTTCTCTGGAGATGCCTATTCGAGATCCCCCTTGACGACCGATTATGAGCTTTTAAACACTTACATAGACGGTATTGACTTCAGTTTAATCGAAAATCGAGGAACGGCCATAGGCAGTGCGCTAGCCGTGGGTACCAATCGGCTAAGAGAATCTGAATCTGAATCCAAAGTGATGATCCTATTGTCCGATGGAGACAATACCGCAGGCAATATAGACCCCATTACCGCTGCTAAATTGGCCGCGGCCTACAATATCACCATTTATTCTATTGCGATAGGCAAGGAAGGTAAAGTTCCTTTTGGGCAAGATTTTTTTGGACGTCCCCGCTACGTGGAGAATACCTTGGACGAAACTAATCTCAGAGAAATTGCCAAAATTGGTAATGGTAAATTCTATCGTGTCTCAGATAAAGCTGCTTTGGAAGCTGTATTTAATCAAATCGATCAGTTGGAAAAAGCAGAAATCAAAGAAACAAGATATAAAGATACCCTAGATTATTATTATATTTACCTGCAATGGGCGATCGCATTATTCCTTTTTTGGTTGTTTTTAAAAACTACCTTCCTGTCCAATCTACTTTTGGATTGATCAGGACCATCGATCGTATCAAATGAAATACTCACTGATAACCCATAAAAAATGAAAGAAGATTTACGTAAGTTGTTTCTAAGAGATTTGGGCAAACTAGAAAAAGAAATCAATGCCTATCGCCATGAGTCTTCCCTCTGGCTCATTGATAAAGAGATTTTAAATTCTGCAGGAAATCTATGCAAGCATATGACCGGTAACCTGAAACATTTCATAGGGCATATCCTTGGGAAAACGGGCTATATCAGAGATCGAGAAGTGGAGTTCAGCACACCGCACCTCTCTAAAGCGGCCTTGAGTCTCGAAATTGCAACCACTAAAGAAGCCATCAACCTCGCTTTCGACCAATTAGACACTACCAAAATGCAGCTGAAATATCCCATCGAAGTTTTGGGTTATGAAATGACGGTTCAATATTTTCTTTTTCATCTATTGAGCCATTTGAACTATCATCTCGGTCAGATCAATTACCACAGGAGGCTACTGGATAAGCCTTAATCATGACGTTATAAGGGCATAACCTATGCGAAGGCTGAACAATAACATCACGATGCTCAAAATTTTATTTACACTGGCGATGACTTTGGGTTGGATCAAGTCCTTTAATTTTTGCGCCAATAAAGACTTGGAGATATCGAGGATCAAGGAAATTGTCAATACACCCAAAAAGAAATACCTATTACCTTTATCATCATAATTGTAATTGGCTTCTACCACCGAGATAAGAGAAATCCAAAAGACCAATAAAAATGGATTTAATAAGTTGATAATTATTCCTTTAAAAAGGTATTTAAAAGAAGCATTCAACGGAGAAATTATCGTTTTTTTATCTGGATGATAAGGCGTCTTGAACCAGTAGTATACCCCGGCACCAAAAATAGCAATCATGGCGATCCCATTTCTAACCTCTACTGTATCGGGATTATTCAATAAGTCTGATAATCCGTAGAGTGAAACGCTAACGAATAAAAAATCAATAAAAAAAGCCCCTAATACGAAAAGTAAACTGCGCTTGACCCCTTGCTGGATACTTGTCTGAATTAATGCAAAAAAAGTTGGGCCAAAAACAAAAATTAACATGAGACCAAAAAATACACCATTGAAGAACGGAACTACCATACAGTAAAAATAAGATCTAATCACTAATAAACAATTGAGAAGGATGAATAACCTAATACAACTTATTTCAGCGAATATCAATAAGAAGATAAGACGATATGAGGGATATTTTTTTTGATAAAAGGTATTAAGTATTATAAAAAAAATGCCTCTTAGAGGCATTTTTTTTATTGCTTTAAAGAATAACTATCTCCATGCAGAACTAAGTTCTGGTAATCTCTTATGATGACGTATTCTTCTGCCATCTGGCATTAAAGAAGCCCTAAGCCGATCTTGATCTTCTTCAAGAGACCCTTCCCCAAACATCTCATTGTACTTTTTTGCAAAATCTGGCATTCTCTCCCAAGATTGCGCTTCACTGGTGAAGTCCTTATGATGAAATCTCACTTGAACCCAATTCCCATCACATCCAGACATGCAGTTCATCACACCGACTCTATTTTCCATAGCCATTTCAGTCCATATCTTTTTTGCTCTTTCACGGTATCTCCAAAAGTCATCTAATCCCTCATCCTTAACATTATAATATATTATTCTTCTATGATTGAACTTATTTTGCACTTCAGGCTTATATGTCATCTCGGCATTTGCCCACCAAATTCTATTCCCTACGGAGGTATGAAGAGGACCTACGGTTTTTTGCCAAAAATCATTACCCTCCTGATCTACTTCGTCAAATTCAGCCAATGATTCAGCAATTTGCATTCTGACATAGTTATAGGCATTTGGACCTGTCAAAATTTGAAAAGTTACCCACCTAGGTTGATCGTCTTTACTATTATATAGCTGATTTTTCCTAGCTACTGCGGCCTCAAATTTTGCTACATCTGAAGATTCAACATCCAAGCGTCGCTGCTGGATTACTTGCGATTGTGCTGTGGTTAAAAATAGCGTAGTTATTAACGCGAAAATTATTTGTTTCATGGTATTTTATGTTTGGTTTGAAATCTCAAGTTATTAAATTAATTGAAAAATCGATGTAATAAATTTTATTTTATCTATCGGAATATGCACAAATTTGCAATACCTTAAAAAAACGTATGTCAACAATAACTAAATATTTAGAGGAACTTGCTCCCTTCGGTGCCACCTTGATCGCCGTCTCCAAGACCAAACCTGATGAAATGATCCAAAAACTTTATGAAGATGTTGGACAAAGAGATTTTGGTGAGAACAAAGTACAAGAGTTGGTCGGTAAATACGAGCGCCTCCCAAAAGACATTCGCTGGCATATGATTGGGCACCTGCAAAGGAATAAAGTTAAATACATCGCTCCCTTTGTCGATTTAATCCACTCGGTGGATTCGGAAAAACTCCTGCGAGAAATAAACAAAGAAGCTAGAAAAAACAATAGAAAAATCAAGGTATTGCTTCAGGTGCATATTGCTCAGGAGACAGAAAAGTTTGGTTTTTCAATGGAAGACGTCTCCGAGCTTTTAAAGAAATTACCCACGTTAGATCTTGAAAATATTGAAATTATAGGTTTAATGGGAATGGCTACCTACACCGAAGATTCAACCCTGATCGCCCAAGAATTTACCCAACTCCATGAACTTAAAATAAGCCTCAATGAACAAATGGAGCGCCATCATCAAAACTTTAAGGTACTCAGTATGGGCATGAGCGGAGACTACAAAATAGCCTTAGCCAATGGCAGTACGATGATCCGCATAGGCAGCGCTATATTTGGGGCTCGAAATTATGCATAAGCAGGTCATTGTTTTAGGAACCTTATTGTGCGCTATGGCAGTGCTTCTTGGCGCCTTTGGGGCGCATTTATTACAACCTCTCCTCTTCGAAAACAGTAGAGAAAGCACGTTCAATACCGCCATCAACTATTTGATCTTTCATGCTTTGGGGGTACTCCTATCAGGGATCACTTTAAAAAAATCAAAATTGATTGCTCTGTTCTTTATGTCAGGTATCGTTATTTTTTCTGGTTCTTTAATCGCCCTCTCAGTAACCAATATCACCTCCCTAGGGGCACTGGCTCCCATCGGGGGAAGCTGTTTCGTGATAGGCTGGATCCTGTTTGCTAGAAGCGCTTATTTAAACATTAAATAAGGTATCTAGTCCTTGTTTAAGATTTAGGATTCACATTGGTCACAATCATGACTCGTGAAGTTTGATTTGTAGCATTTGAAATCACCGTGATAACTTTGTTTTGAATACCTATCTTCCCTGCACTATTGAATTTGACCTTCAATTCGGCGGTGGCTCCTGGAGCTAACGGCGTTCGAGGCCATTCGGGAACGGTACAACCACAAGTGGTTTTTACATCTTGTAACACTAAGGGCGCGTTCCCGCTATTGGTAAATTCAAAAACATGTTCGATGACGTCGCCTTGGATGATATCCCCAAATTCATGCCTATCCTCAGAAAATACGATCTTAGGTCCATTTATAGGTTCTTCAAAAACTGCTGGTTCTTGGGCAAACAAAGTGCCTACAATCAAAACAAATAAAATTGAGCAATAGAACTTCTTAACTAACATATAATTTATTTAAAACTTTAATCACTGTAAATTTATCAAAATCATTAATCAATTTTACAAGATTATGGATTTTGATTTAAAAAAAACTAGTTCTTTACAAGTTCGTGTGCGCGTTTGCGGATTGCATTTGACAGACCAAGGCATATTATTGCTCAAACATGAAGGCATTGGAAAGAAAGGTTTTTTATGGTCTCCACCTGGCGGAGGGATTGAATCTAATGAAAATGCAAGAAGTGCATTAATCAGGGAATTTAAAGAAGAAACTCATTTGGATATAGTCGTTGTGAATTTTTGTTTTGCTAACGAATATCTCGATGAGCAAGTTCATGCCCTTGAATTGTTTTTCAGCGTACGTGTGATCGGAGGGTATCTAAAATTAGGTCGGGACCCAGAACTAAAAAAGCAAATTCTCACTCAAGCAGATTACCTCAGTTTTGAACAAGTGAATCAACTTCATAAACTCAATAAGCACAATGCCTTTCAGTTGTGTTCTGATGCCGCTTACATCAATAAATTACGCGGATATTATTTTTTTAAAAATATTTGAGGCGTTGCCGTTTATAAGAAGGCTTAAAGTTGTTATAATTGTATAAAAATTGTAATTGTGATGTCAAGGATAAAAATCTTAACAATAGTATTTGCCACAACTTCAGTAGGATTAGCTTACTATCTCTACTATGCAATCAATACCACCATACAAGAGACCAAAAGGATCGCAACCATGGAGGCTGCCATTATAGATCAACTCAAATTGATCCGGGAGGCTGAACTAGGCTACAAGGCCGTACATGGTCGCTATACAAGTAATTGGGATAGTTTAATGCATTTTGTAGATTCAGGCTACTTTTACATCACAGAACGTATAGAGACGGTCATCACCCTTGATTACGGTGCTGACAGTACTTCAGTTCAAATAGATACCCTTGGTAGAGTACAAGTTATTGATTCGTTGTATGGTGCCCATAAATATCCGAATTTCAAACTAGCTGATCTTCCCTATGTACCGGGCATTACCCCTAAAATCAAATTTCTTATTTGGGCAGATGAAATTAAAAAGGCAAACTTATTGGTGAGTTCCGTTGAAGTATGGAATCCTTCCCCCATCAACCCCAATAGAGATGAAGAGAGCGAAATCAACATTAAAAAACCGCTAAGATTCGGTTCTAGAACAAATATTACTACGGCAGGTAACTGGGAATAAGTTGGAAATAGATACTCAAAAATCTTTCGTGTTGCTTCATCGAGTAAAAGATGAGTCTTTTGATGTTCTTGAGCTGCATGATTATATGCTCTCTTTACAAATAGGAGTTAAAGATTTTCAGTTCTGCGTAACCAATGGGTCCAAAAAAGTTGTATTATTTGAGTCTTACTCTTTTGAAAACGTCAAAACTGTTAATACACGCGTCCAAGCAATCGCTGATATTTTTAAAAATAATGAAGTACTTTCAGCTGGTTTTTGGAAGGAGGTCGTGGTCTCCTTCAAAACTCATAAATACACCCTAGTACCTGAAAACATCCATGCTGAAAATGCCGATCTCGACTTTCTAGAGGTCAACAGTGTCATCAATCCCATTATTGAGACGGTACACCATTGTGCGCACAAATCGTTAGGTCTCGTTAATGTTTTTACGGGTGACTTGAGATTAATGAAATTAATTAAATCTTTTTATCAATCCATTGAACTTAAGGTTTTACATCAAGGAAGTACATTTATTGAAGGCATAACCACAGTAGATCCAGCCTCTCGAGAAAGAGAAATGCTGGTAAACGTAGATCGAGGCATCTTCCATATCGTTATATTTAAAAACAACAGCCTACATTACTACAATCAATTTGCCATCAAAAAAAATGAAGATGGTTTAAGGTACATCATGCTTTTATTTCAGGAACTAGGCTTAAAACAAAGCGAAACGAACATTACTTTTTGGGGAAGTATTGATGCAAACTCAAAGTTCATCACACTTCTTGGGAAATACGTAAGAAATATTTCTTTTGGTAAAAGACCCTCTGCGCTCAGTTTTGGTTATGATTTTGATGAGATCCCTGAACATCAGTTTTTTGATCTTTTCAACATTCCTCTCAGCTAGTAGTGGAGAAGATCGCCTTATTTCCAGGGTCTTTTGATCCATTCACAAAAGGTCATCTTGATGTTGTGAATCGATCATTGAAATTATTCCATAAGATCATTATTGCGATAGGGCATAATTCCAAAAAAAATCGCTATTTTGATGTTTTAAAAACTAAGGCCTCAATCGAAAATTACTTCCAAGGTAATCCCAATGTTGAAGTGTTAGTTTATGATGAGTTGACGGCTCAAATAGCGAAAAAAAAGAATGCTCAATATTTAATCCGAGGATTAAGAAATACTACTGACTTTGAATATGAAAATTCAATATCTCAAATAAACAGACATCTTAACCTCGACCTAGAGACCGTTTTTCTAATTACCTCCCCCCAATTTGCCCACATCAACTCTTCGATCATCAAAGAAGTACATAAATATGGTGGAGATATCTCCGCCTTTGTTCCTTTCGAACTATAAACTTTGCTTTTTCAATAGCTTGTGATATTCCTGCATCACCACACGAATGGTTCGATAGGAATCATAGAGCGAGGCACGCACCTGACTCAAGGTCATCCATTTCACATCATCAATGCCCTCCACAATCTGTGGACTTATTTGTAAGTCATCCAAGCATTCCATTTGATACCAGTATGTTTTTTTAAGGATATATTTTTTATTTTTTGTGTACGTATGCCACGTATGACAAATTTTTTCTTGGACAGCTACCTTTACTCCTGTTTCTTCTTCAACTTCACGCAAAGCACATGATCGAATGTCCTCATTCTTTTCCATCTTACCCTTGGGTAGGTCCCAAAGTCCATTGCGATGGATCAACAAAGTTTTTCCCTCTTTGTCAACCACACCACCTGCGGCCCGAATGACTTTAAACTTTGTTTTTATGTATTGGGTTAAATCCTTTTTATGCTTGGAAGAAATCGTTATCGAATCTACTTTTTTTAAGGCTTTATCCGTCATTAACTGAAACATTTCTTCTACTTGAAGGGGGGTTGCATGAATGATCAATACATCATCAATAAATACTCTGGTAGTGATTTTTTGAAATTTAGAATCCAAAATGACTGCATAACATGCAGCTTCTTTCAACTCTTCAGGCCCGATTAAATATACCGGTATGTCGTTAATAAAAATTTTCATTAATATTATATATCAATAATTATGTAATTATGCTTTTATCCTAGCACATTTGCAACATAATATGATCATAAAATATTAATATCATCAAATGCGTTATCACTGCTTCAAAGAAAAATTAGGCTTAACCATTGCACTTCAATTATTAGAAATTCATGCCATAAAATTACAACCCCATGCCCCTTTTACTTGGGCATCGGGCTGGAAATCACCTATCTATTGTGATAATAGGCTCAGCTTATCTTTTCCAGAGGTGAGAAATAACATCAAGTTGGCCTTTTGTGATCTGGTAAAGGAACATTATCCTACTGCTGAGGCCATTGCAGGGGTCGCTACTGCCGGTATTCCCCAAGGAGCATTGTTGGCAGATGCATTGGAATTACCCTTCATTTACGTTCGTTCAAGTTCAAAATCTCACGGTCGTACCAATCAAATAGAAGGAGCGTTTTCTGAAGGCCAAAAAGTAGTAGTTTTAGAAGACTTAATTTCAAGCGGTGGCAGTTCTTTAGCGGCTGTAGATGCTTTGCGTGGCCAAAAAATAGAAGTGTTGGGTATGACGGCTATATTTAATTATGGCTTTCCCATTGCACAGCAAAATTTTATCGACAAGTCGGTGGAACTCGTTTATCTCAGTGAATATAGCTTGTTGATCGATCTGGCTCTCGCAAGAGGTTTTATAGATGCTTCCGATGCGGCAACGCTACAAAGGTGGCGGGCCTCCCCTGAGGCTTGGGGTAAATAATAGCTAGAACTTTTCTATAACTCCCAAGCCAAAAAGGGCAAAATCATATTTGATAGGATCGACTGGGTCCATTTTTTTGAGATTTTCAGTGAGCTCAATAGCCGTACGCCAATCGGTCTGTTTTCTAGTAATCAGTTTAAACTTACGGGCAATGCGATCGACATGTAAATCACATGGACAAATTAAATGCGCAGGCTTTAGATTTTTCCATAGCCCAAAATCTACTCCCTGATCATCATCACGTACCATCCATCTTAGGTACATATTTAATCGCTTACAAGCAGATTTTCTTTCAGGCGTAGAGATGTGCTTGCGTGAACGATGAGGTGCTTCAGGTAAAGAAAAAAACAAATGATGGAAACCGGTGAGCGCCGCTTTCATTCTTGAATCCTGATAAATGAAGGCAGTCTCTAAACTGTTCTCTTTTCTGTAATACCATCGTAACCAATGTATGAAATAAAGGGTATCTGTGGCGTTAAATGTACGGTGTTTGAATTTTAAAAAAGGCTTTAGATCATCGGATGAATGGTACATAATAAAATCATAGGGATCATTGTCCATGAGCTCAAACAATTCATGGCATTTTTTTATGATGGTCTTTCGCAATCCCCAGGAAAAAACAGCAGCAAATAAGCCAGCGATCTCAATATCTTGTCGCTTTGAATATTCATGGGGTATACTGATGGGGTCTTCAGCAATAAAGTCAGGCGTATTGTAATAGGCAACTTTCTCATCCAAAAAATACTTAAGGTTTGTAAAATCCACCTATTAAAACTTAACTATTCTGAAAGTTCTAACTTCACTCGAGTTAAGATCCTTCACGCTCATTAAGTAAATGCCTGCACTTTCTTCAGTAATATCAATTTTAGCACCCGTACGATTTACATATTTAGTTTGTACGATACGTCCAGATAAATTACTCACCACTATTTCTAATTGTGATCCTGAAGCTATTTTTACCTCAATCTCACCCGCCGTTGGATTGGGATAGGTCTTCACTGCACGCAACACCTCATTTAACCCTAATATTTCTTCCTCTACAGCTATAGAAAAGGTAATGTTAGACTCAGCCCCGTAAGGATCCGAGATGCCTATAATCAGCTCTATAGTCGACTCAGGAACTAGGGCATTGGTATTAGCAACGGTCAATTTACCATTTTCTGATAAGGCAACGGCTGCTTCCTCATTTCCTTCGATGATTTTAAACTGAATCTGATCATTGTTTTCATCAGTTGCCACCAACTGAAAGATCTCTGCACCATTTTGCAAAGTTTCAGAAATCGTAACCGAACCTGATTCTCCTATTGGCGCCATGTTTTTTTCTAACGTGATGGACACATAGGCAGTATCAACCAAGAATTGATCACTTCCAGTAATACCTAGTCGGTAAACACTTTTAGTATCAAAATTTATCTTTTCAGTATTCGCTATTAGTATCAACCCAATCGTAGATGTGATTTTAAAAAATAAAGTAACCTCTCTGTATTTTCGATTTCACCAAAAAAATTATTAATTGAAAGTATCAAATATTAAATCAAGCTTTCATTAATTCTAAAACATTACTTGTAGTAGACCATTTTCATGCGTACTTGTTGATCTACAACACCCAAATCCTGAAACACAGATTTGGTCAGGCGCAGCATAATATTTTGATTCAATCCTGTATTGGGCAATCGACCCACCACCCTAACATAGGCATTTTTATTGTTCATTAAATTGATTACTTCAAAAATAGTACCTATACTCAGAATCCTATGTAATGCCAGATATTTTGGCGTGTTCAATTCTGAGTCAATCTTCAAAACCAATCCTTCTTCGGTATATTTTTTGACTCCTCCAACCTCTTTAAGAAGTAATTTTGATCCATATGGAGTTGATGTATAATATGGAACTTTACTGACCCTTGCGAGTGTACTCTCGCTCACTATTTTGCTTGGAAAAATTATTTTTTGTCCCGTTCTTACCCGATAATTTGTAAGGTTATTGAACTCTTTAATCTGATATTTGGAGGTATTGAATTTAACTGCAATTTCTTCCATATTTTCACCAGTTTGAACATAATAAATGTAAGGTTCTGGCTCAGCTAAAGTATCTATTTCAATTGCGGCTATACTATCAGAGAAATCATCAATGACCCTCATTTCTGGTTTTGAAGCTGCGCTAGATGACTCCTTGTAAGTACTTGTTTCAGATGAATCGCTGATGATAAGGTACTGACCAACGGATAACTCATCTGATAATAATGCATTTATTTTTCTAAGTACTTCCAAAGAAAGATGGTATTGGTTGGCGATGGCGTACAAGGTTTCTCCCAAAGCTACTTCATGTTGACCATTAGGAAGTTTAGAAAGTATGAGTGAGTCCTGCCAAGCTTCCTTTTCATAATGCATTTCCAATACTTGTCCAATATCCAAAGTATTACTTTTTAAGCCATTCTGACGAATAAGATGATCTGGTGTTATATGATATCTTTTAGCTAAAGAATAGACAGTTTCTCCGCTTTCAACCTCATGGATAATAAAAAGACTATCTGCGCGCTGTATTACACTCAGCGAATCGTAAGCGTGGCAGGTAAGCGCTGATAAGAACAAAGCATTAAAAAGGCAGGCTTTATAAATCATAAATTTTAAGATTAATCTTATTCTGAACAAATATGAGCTTCTTTGCCAAGACCATAAAACTTTCTGCTGATATCCCTTGTACTTTATGATCCAAAATAAATTCTTGGACGACCTTTTCTTCGCTCAACCACAATAAATGTTTATCCAGCAGATCCTTATTTTGCAGATAATAGAGAATCAAAATATGACTATTGAATTCCAAATAGGCAACTTCTTCTTTCGGTTCTCGATTTTTTCGTCTCAAGTACGCGGCGACGGTATCAAAAGCAGAGGTCTCAGGTAAGAAAATAGTAGGCAAAGAAATTTCTTCCATATTTTTCTCTTCTCCCAGTGAAATTTCAAGATATTCAAACCCCTGCTCCTTCAGCATCTTGCCTTTGATAAAGGTATCTGTCAACTCATGCAACTGAAAATTTTTAATCTCCTCTAAAATCACGTTACTTTTCCAATCGTATCGCATCAAAGTAATAGGTCCTGGATTGCGTTGGTTTTGGTACACACCTATGATCAACTGATTCCCCTTGATACCCAATAAGGTAGACCACCAATCCATTTTAATAGGGATCTTAATTTTAGTAACTTCATACGAGTGTACATGGATCACCGCAAAATAATGCTCCATCGTCTCTTCAGAGCGCAATTCAATTCCCAGCTGGGAGGCTACTTGATCCACCTTTATTAACCAAATAGGATCTGTGAATTCCCATGAAAAACCTACATCTGATGTTAAATTCAAATCTGTGTTGTAATTTTGTACAAATTTAACCTCAACAAGATCAATGCCAAATTTCAAACATGTTTTCATGGCAATCCTCGCTTCCTTGTCCATTGTTTTGGTATACGGCCAAGAAAAGACACCGCAGGTACTTCATTTGAAGGTCACCAGCGATATTGATCCAAGAAGCAATCGATATGTTTCATTAGGATTGGAAAAAGCTAGTGAAATGAAGGTAGACTATGTCATTCTCGAATTGGATACCTACGGTGGTGCTTTGACAGATGCCGATGAAATTAGAACAGCCATACTAAACTACGAAAGACCCATTTATGCCTTTATCAATAAAGATGCCGCCTCAGCAGGTGCTTTGATCTCCATCGCTTGTGACAGCATTTATATGTCAACAGGATCAAGTATCGGTGCCGCAACCGTCGTTACGGGTGAAGGTGAAGCGGCACCCGATAAATATCAATCTTATATGAGATCCATCATGAGATCTACCGCAGAGGCCAAAGGAAGAAATCCGGAGATTGCCGAGGCTATGGTAGATGAAGAAATACGGTTAGATTCACTGATTAAAGACGGTAAGGTTTTGACTTTTTCTGTCTCTGAAGCCATTGAGTACGGTTTCTGTGAAGCCGAAGTAGAAGGCATCACAGATATTATGCTCAGATCTGGTGTTACCCAATACGATACAGATCTATTCGAACTCAATTGGAGCGAACGATTCATTGCTTTTTTCCTGAACCCTGCCATCAGCGGCGTACTCATATTACTGATTTTGGGAGGACTATATTTTGAGCTGCAATCTCCTGGTCTTGGTTTTCCAATTATTGCCTCAATGGTAGCCGCTCTGCTTTATTTCACGCCCTACTATCTCAATGGCCTCGCTGAAAATTGGGAAATCATTGTGTTTTTTGTAGGTCTGCTGTTGATCTCACTTGAAGTTTTTATAATTCCAGGATTTGGAATCCCCGGCATTTTAGGATTGATTTTTACCATAGGATCTCTCACCTTGGTCATGGTCAATAATGACGGTCTTAATTTTGATTTAATAGAAGCTTCCCTGCTAAATAATGCCCTGATTACAAGTCTCATTGGATTTATAGGCGCGTTATTTCTGATGATTTTATTGGGTGCTAGATTGACCAAAACTTCTTTTTTCAACCGATTTGCTCTTACAGATGTACAGGATACTTCTACGGGATACACCTCCAGTTTCTACAACAAATCACTCATTGGCTCCGTCGGAACCGTAGTAAGTGTCATGCGTCCCAGTGGACGCATCATGATTGATGATGCCATGTATGACGCCTATACCCGTGGTGAATACCTCGAGAAAGGTGAAAAAATCAAAGTGATTGCAGCAGAGGGTACTTCTCTAAAAGTTCAAAAATCAGTACCATGAAAGTTCTTGGTATCATCCCTTCACGTTATGAATCTACCCGTTTTCCAGGGAAATCATTAATTGACATTATGGGTAAAACTATGATTCAAAGGGTCTATGAGCAGGCAAAAAAATCCAAGCAGTTGGATGACTTAGTCGTAGCCACCGATGACCAAAGAATTTTTGAAGAGGTAAAAGGTTTTGGGGGATCTGTCATCATCACAGGAAAACATCATAAAAATGGCACCGAAAGATGTCTCGAAGTAGCCGAATCACTTCAGGCTCAATTTGTGGTAAATATTCAAGGGGATGAACCCTTCATTCAGCCAGAACAAATTGATAAATTATGTTCCATAATAAGCTCAGATACTGATTTAGCGACCTTGATTAAGCGTATTAAAGATCCTAGTGACCTTGGGAATCCCAACCTCGTGAAAGTGGTAAAATCTCTAGATGATCATGCCTTATATTTCAGTCGAAGTCCCATACCTTTTGATCGATCTATGAACAAAGCACCCACACTTCCCTCGAAAAAAATTTATTGGAAACACATCGGCATCTATGCTTACCGTACAGAAGTGCTGTCACAAATAGTCAAGTTAGAAGAAAGTGCACTTGAAAAGATGGAATCCTTGGAGCAACTCCGGTGGCTAGAAAATGGGTATAAAATCAAAACGGCTGAAACCCATTTTGAGTCTATAGGAATAGATACACCCGAAGATTTAGATCATTTAATTGCTAAAATGAAAACTGATGCTCAGTAAAAAGACCCTGGTTTGGATATTAATTTCACTTTCAATGATCACCTTCTTATTCTCAATGAGAACACCAGATAATCAATTATTCTATACATTTATTGCACTTGGAATATGGGGTGTTAGTTTTGTAGTAAATAAGTATTACAATCCCAATTCATAATTGAATTATTGAATGGAGAATCCCCCACTTAGGTCAAGATGTAAGTCATTAAACAAAAAGCCTTTATTTTCAACAAGTAATCTGTAAAACCCCTTGAGTATCCAGTACCACTGAAAATTTTAGATGAATCAGTTTCCTAAGAAAATTTTGTTTGTAGTTAATCCTATTTCAGGTAGTGGGAAACAAAAAAAAATAGGTAGTATAATCGAACGTTACTTAGATAAATTCAAGTTTTCATTTGAACTCGTATTCACAACGCATCCTAAACATGCAGAGGAGATTCTCCTTGAGCAGCAAGAGCACTTTGATATTATAATCGCTGTAGGTGGGGATGGTTCAGTCAATCAAATAGGTACTTTACTGATTAATTCCCCGGTAGTATTTGGTATCATTCCCGCGGGATCCGGTAATGGACTCGCGCTCCATTTAAATATTCCATTGAATTTTAAAGGAGCGATTGAGTTAATTAATTCTTATCAACATTCCATAAAAATGGATGTCGCCAAGATAAACGAACATTATTTTTTATCTACAGCTGGAACGGGTTTTGATGCTCATGTCGCTTGGAAATTTTCAATTGCTAGCACTCGAGGTTTTTTAACTTATGCCAAAATTATCCTCCAGGAATTATTTAAGTATAAAATAAAAAAATATACATTAGAGATCAATGACCAAATCATTGAGGTGCACGCCTTGGCAGTGACCATAGCGAATTCAAACCAATATGGAAATAATGCGTATGTGTCACCCCAGTCCAAGTTGGACGATGGCTTTTTGCGATTGATCATTATTAAAGCATTTCCTATTTATTATGCACCCCTAATGATTTTTCGCCTTTTCAATAAAAGCTTGCTCGAAAGCAAATTCGTTGATACATATAAATTAAAAAAAATAGTCATGACCTCACCGACTGAACATATACAACTAGATGGCAAACCTTTGACTATAAAGCAAAAGCTTAACATAAAAGTTATTCCTCATTGTCTACATATCATTGGTAATATTCAATGACGTCACGAATAATGAGTCCCATTGAAAAAAACTATTTCATTTCATGCATCTCTACCAATACTTCCTCTGTCGCCTTTAAAATAGCAGCCACTTCAGCAGATTGAATGACATTGGAAATAAAAAGAGATTCGAATTGACTGGGTGCTAAATAGATGCCTCGGGACAACATTCCACGAAAATAGGCACCAAACAATTGGGCGTCGGTACTCTTGGCTATTTCAAAATTCGTCACCTTCTGATCCGTGAAGAATAAACTATACATACTACCTATCTGATTGATCGTATACTTGAGTCCTTGACGCGATAAGATCTTGGTTATACCTGTAGTGATCTGGCGTGTTGTCTGTTCAACTTGTTTGTAGATTTCTGGGTGTTCGCGTAATTTTCTCAAAATGGTCATTCCTGCAGCCATCGCTACGGGGTTCCCGGACAACGTACCCGCTTGATAAATCGGTCCTTCTGGAGCTATTTGATTCATGATCTCTCTCGAACCTCCATAGGCACCCACAGGTAACCCTCCCCCGATGATCTTTCCAAAGGTGGTGAGATCAGGCTTTACTCCCAACAACTCCTGTGCACCACCTGCCGAAAGTCTAAAACCAGTCATTACTTCATCAAAAATTAATAATATTTGATGGGCATCACATCTCGCTCTAAGGCCTTCTAAAAAATCATTATTTGGGAGTACACACCCCATATTACCAGCGACAGGTTCGACAATAATAGCACATATTTCTTTTTCATTTTCGGCAAGCACACGATCAATAGCCTTCAAATCATTGTAAGGCGCCAATAAAGTATCATGACTCGTTCCCTTGGTGACTCCCGGGCTATCGGGAACTCCCAAGGTCGCTGCTCCACTTCCTGCGGCAACCAAAAAAGCATCTCCATGACCGTGGTAACAGCCCTCAAACTTGATAAATTTATTCTTTCCCGTATAACCTCTGGCCAATCGAATGGCAGACATCGTAGCCTCCGTTCCAGAATTGACCATCCTAATTTTCTCAATTGAGGGTACCATATCAATGATTAATTCAGCTATTTCCACCTCTCTTCTACCCGGAGCTCCGAATGAGGTCGAACTTTTCACGGCTTCAAAAATAGCTTTCTCAACTTCTTCGTTGGCATGGCCTAAAATCATAGGTCCCCAAGAGTTAATGAGGTCTATATAGGAATTGTCATCTTCATCATATAAGTAGGCTCCTTTGGCACGAGACATAAAAATAGGATCTCCTCCTACCGACTTAAAAGCCCTTACTGGTGAGTTCACGCCTCCGGGTATCAGAGTCTTTGCACGCTCAAATAACGCTTTACTGTTTCGATTCTTCATTTAATTCAATCGCTTAAGCCTAAAATCTTGCATTTCTATGATGGGTACTACTTGATTATCTCGCGTACCTGGATACCAATTTCCCTCCATTAGATATCCTTCCATCAAATCCATATTCAAACTGTTTTGGAAATACTTTCCATATTCATTCAACTTACCTCCAATGAACATGATGAATTCATAGCCCAAATGATGATAAGTTGAAGGTGACTGATGAAATTCAGAAAGAAAATCGTCTCTGAATTGCTCATATACTAACGACTCTTTATCAATAAAATCGTCAACCGCCAGCTTCACATTAAGTTTTTGTAGTAGTTCATAGTTTACCGTTCGCTCAAAAAACCAATTACCATAACCGTAAACACTTACCTTTTCATCACGATCTACGAGCGCTCCCAATAAGTTATTGATGACCGCACTTGACTCAGTAGCTATAAACATATGGTTAATAGAATCCTTTGGAAAAATAAATTTGTCTTCATAGGCAACCAACCATTTGCCCGTTTCTTGATCAATCAAATAATCAGCTACCTTATCCGCGTAAATGATTTTTCTTCCTAATATTTCGGAAATTGAATCAGCCTCATTTTTTGTATAGTATACCTTCTTTGTTTCTATCCAATCATCCAACAGAAGCTTTGAACTATTCTCATCCAAATGTTTGAATCCCAATATGTTAAACCCTTTTTCCTCTAGAAAATCCCGATAAACCTGTCCTGATATTGAATCTCGATCATTTTGATAAAATATGGCGACATTCTTGTTGGTGTCAGATTCAGCCACAAACTCAGCTAACTTAAGAGCAACAGTTTTGGATTTGGGCTTGAACATAAAAGCAAAAGGATTATCCTCAATGAATTCTTCGTTGTTGGTAAACGGATTGATAATATTGATACTATCCTTTATTGAAAGAGATTTGACGCTACTGATAGGCCCTGCGTACAAAGGCCCCACGATAAGATCTGCCTCAGTCAAATAAGGCAACAAAGTATCTGTAGTGCTTTGTGACTTTTGTGTGTCAAAATCATAAAAATTTAATTGGATACCTTTAGACCTCAGGACAGATTGTCCATGCAGCATACCTTGATAAAATTCAATGATCACTTTATTTCTGATAACTGTATTCGGATTTCCTAGGGAGTCAAACATAAAAGGTAAAGTTACTGCAATCGCGTAAGACGATGCATATTCATCTTTTAGACTCCCATTAATTAAATTTTCATTGGTGAAATTGTATTTAGATTTCAATTGATTGACGATGGGTACATATTCAGATAAGTCTTTTTCAATGATTAATTTTCTCGCCAAAATAAGTGACAATTGACGATAATTGGGATGCGCTCTATTGTATTCAAGCAAATCTGTCACGGATAAATCCAAACAGTATTTGTTGATTACCCTTGATGAAAATTTCGAATCCCTGGCATAAGCATTATAACGATCTAAAAAATTAAAAGCAGCAGCATATTCATTCAACTCAAAATATGCTAAGGTTAGCCAAAAAAACACCTCGTCTTGTTCTGGCCAATTGGGGAATTTCTTTTCAATTACCTCCCAATTATCAATGGCCCTGTTATAATCTGCGTTCTTACTGTAACACAAACCTTTAAAAAAATAGGCATAAACACCAAGTTGAGGGTCAGTTTTCAATACTTCAAAAGCGCTCATCGCGGATCTAAGCTGTTGATTTGACATCAACCTTTTGGCTTCATTGAATTCATCTCTGGGATTAGACTGCCCTAAGCCCATCAAAGTATTCAATAATAAAAACAATATGGTTATTCCTTTCAGCATTACTCCCACTCTATGGTTGCAGGTGGTTTAGAAGAGATGTCGTATACAACCCTATTGACTCCCTTCACTTTATTTATAATGTGATTAGACATGCGACCCAAAAATTCATACGGCAAAAAACACCAATCTGCAGTCATGCCGTCTAAGCTAGATACCGCCCTTAATGCGACCACTTGCTCATAAGTCCGCTCATCACCCATCACCCCAACGGACTGAACTGGAAGCAACATAGCCCCTGCCTGCCAGACCTGATGATAGAGGCCTTCATCTTTAAGTCCTTGAATAAAAATATGATCTACTTCCTGAAGGATACGTACCTTTTCAGCATTGATGCTTCCTAAAATACGTATGCCTAATCCTGGCCCGGGAAAAGGATGCCTTCCTAAGATCTCTTTTGAAATATCAAGGGTGGCCCCAACCTTTCGCACCTCATCTTTAAACAAAGTGTTTAATGGTTCTAATACCTTTAAATTCATTTTTTCTGGCAGGCCACCGACGTTGTGATGTGATTTGATGGTTACCGAAGTCCCATTTACGGAAACGGACTCTATGACATCAGGATAAATTGTTCCTTGACCGAGCCATTTAACATTTTTGATTTTTTTAGCTTCTTGCTCAAAGACATCAATAAATACACGTCCAATGGCCTTTCGCTTAGCCTCAGGTTCTTCTAAACCTTCCAATGCGTCATAGAACAATGATTTAGCATCAACGCCTTTCACATTCAAACCCAATCCTTTGTATGAAGTAAGTACTTCCTCAAATTCATTTTTTCGAAGTAACCCGTTGTCTACAAATATACAATACAGATTCTCACCTATGGCTTTGTCTATCAGTACGGCAGCAACCGAACTATCCACACCTCCTGACAACCCCATAACGACCTTGTCATTACCTATTTTTTCTTTCAATTTAGCTATGGTAGACTCTGCGAAAAGATCTGAAGTCCATGATTGACTCGCCCCACATATTTTTATAATGAAATTTTCAATCAGCTGCTTACCTTGTTCAGAATGCGTCACCTCTGGATGAAATTGAATGCCATAAACAGGCCTATCCTTCCATTTAAAAGCTGCAACAGGTATGTTTTCAGTAGAGGCTATTTGTTCAAATACTTCAGGTAACTCCACTATGGTGTCTCCATGAGACATCCATACCGTACTCCCAACATTAACTTGACTCAATAAATCTGTCACATCCTTCACTTGATTCAAGTTGGCCCGTCCGTATTCTCGATGCGCTGATTTGGCTACTTTTCCCCCCATTTTTTTGGCTAACAATTGGGCACCATAACAAACGCCCAATAAGGGTAAATTTCCAAAAACTTCAAGCGCCACATCTGGTGCCTCTTCATCCAAAACAGAACAAGGACTTCCCGATAAAATAACACCAATGAAGCTGTCAAGAGCCACTTCATTTGATTTATTAAAAGGATGAATTTCACAGTATACATTTAATTCTCGAACCCTTCGAGCAATCAATTGTGTATATTGGGAACCAAAATCAATGATCAGGATTTTATCTAACATGTTACAAAATTAATAGAATCTAATCAGCATAAAAGCCCTAGTATGATTTTAACAGAAAAAAGAATGTCTAAGTCAGAGCTTCAAAAAATATTGAAATCATTCTTCCCTAACTTAGAAGAAGAGTCTCTGGATGCCTTTATAAAGCATGCTTCATATTTGAAATCTACCAAGGGTACAAAATTAATTTCTGAAGGAAAGAGACATCGTTATTTCTACTTAATCTTAAAAGGAGGTGTCAAATCTTACTATTCAAAAGAATCAAGAGAAGTATGCATGTGGTTCGCATTCAAAAATGAAGTTGTTGGAACAATTACAACATATGAAGGCTTACCCTCAAAAGAAACGATTGAATTATTAGAGGATTCAGAATTGATAAAATTCAATATCGAAAAAATAAAAGAGCTAACACTAACAGATTTGTCCATTAGTCACCTGATGAATGGTATTATCATAGAACATACCCTATATCTTGAGGAAAGACTTTATCAATTGCAGTTCATGACCAGTAAAAAACGCTATAAAGTACTTTATGAATCGACTCCAGAAATATTTCAAGAAATCTCCCTTACTGACATCGCATCATATCTAGGAGTAACTAGAGAAACGTTGAGTAGAATAAGATCTAAGTAATTGCTTTGTGATAAATGTCAAATGAATTCAGATGAGAATCAATTAATCTTGCGTCTTGATGATTTTTAAAATATCTACACACATGAAAGAACTAATTAAAATTAAATCTCTTGTTTCATTATTATTTCTCATTCTTCCATTTTCATTTATGGCCTGCAACAAAGATGAAAATCCAAATACTTTTGGAAATACCGAAAACGAGCTTCAAAGAAATATCGAAAATGGGTTTCAAGGAAATGTAATCATCGTAGGTGCAGGAGCTTCTGGATTAGCTGCTGCCAAAAAATTGGAAGAGGAAGGAATTAGCTATCAAATATTAGAAGCAACTGACAAACTTGGTGGTAGGATCCAGAAAAACGAAAATTTCGCAGATTTTCCTATCGATTTAGGTGCTGAGTGGATTCATGAAGATAAATCAATTCTAAACTATTTAATAGATAAACCAGAGGATGAACCAAATGTTGAGACTATTTTATATCAACCCATGAATGTTCAGCTGGCAGTTGGTAATATTATTTCACAAATTCCAAAGGAAGAAATGGTAGATTACTATGCAAATTATATAAAAGAATATAAATTTAAGAGTACTACGTGGTATGATTTTATTCATGAAAACTTTGTGCAAAATATCAACCAAAATATTATCTATAATGCTAGAATTACAACTATAGATTATACGGGAGATCAAGTGGTATTAACGACAGAAAACGGCACGGAATACCAAGCTGATAAAGTCATTTTAACTGTTTCAGTTGGTGTGCTTAGATCGAATGCTATTACTTTTATCCCTCCATTACCCACAAAAAAAATCAAGGCTATACAAGATGTTGAGTTTTTGCCAGGGTTTAAATTGTTTATGCAGTTTTCTGATCAATTTTATCCAGATGTTATTTCATCTGAAACAAGTAGTGGAGAAAAAACATATTATGATGCTGCTTATGGTAAGGAATCGCAAGATCATGTTTTAGGGTTATTATCTACAGGTATTTCAGCTCAAGAATATTATTTATTGGGCAATTCAGATTCAATTGTAAGTTCTGTAATTCAAGAGTTAGATGGTTATTTTAACGGACTTGCCTCTCAAAATTATCTAGAATCTTATATATACGAGGATTGGGGTCAACATACCTTTACCCAAGGGACTTGGACATCTGATTTTGAGAAATCATCTACAAAATTAAATGACTCTCTTGATGATAAAGTGTATTTTGCTGGAGAAACTTATAATACTCATGGAATCACCCCCAATCGAGGTTTTTATATAATCCGCGGCTCCGTGCAAAGTGCTATACTATCGGGTTATGATGTTGTCGAGCAAATATTAGAGTAATTATATACGCCACAACAACTAGCTACAACAATGGCTAGTTGTGGCTGCTATTTGCATCGATTTGAGCATTCAGAGACTATTCAAAAGTAAAGTTCCAGAAGAAATTTTTGTAATTTCATTATCACAACTACACATATTCAAGACTGTTAAAGGTAATTATACCATCATGATCCACAAATGAAAGCCTGCGCCAAACCTAGTTGTTTTATTTATTTTACTAGTAAGTGAGAGCAGTAGATACTGTTCAAGAGAATGTCGTGATACAAAAAAAGCTTTAGTGGAGGACAAGAAAGTGGATACAAAAAATCAAAGATTCCTTCAGTTCAAGAAAAATATAATCACGACTATAAGTTTGCCTTTTATTCTATCATGAAAGATCAGTTAACTTGCATTCAATAGCATGAGAAGCGCGATAAAGGGCTAAAGAAAAGAGAAAAAATGATGCAGTTTTAACCTTAAAATTGACTTAACAAATTCATTCCACCAATCTTCTACCCGTACTTTGAAAAGACTAAAAAAGTGCCTATAATTGCTCAATAAGTAGGTTGTTTTCTAAATTAATTATTGCATAAAATTCGTTTATTTAGCATCAATAAGTTGAACCAAACTTCTGAAGCCATCCTTATTACTCATCTAAAAAGTTCAAAAAATGCAGAATAAACAAAGAATTGGATTGCTCTTCGATATGGATGGAGTCATCATTGACAATCATACATATCACTACAAAGCCTGGCAAGCATTGGCCAAAACTTATGATCTAGATCTAAATGAAGAAGATTATCGAAATCACATGAATGGCAGAACGATCGGGGAAGTCGTCAGGTTTCTCCAAAAAAATGCCTCAGAAGAAGAAGTAAAAAGAATCGGAATAGAAAAGGAAGTCCTCTATCGTGATTTATATCAACCTTTTTTAACGCCTACCAAAGGATTGTGGAGCTTCCTAAGTAATGCACAAGAACACAAAATTCCTATGTGCATAGGCACTAGCGCGCCTAAAGAAAATGCCAGTTTTACCATAAACGGATTGGGCATCGGTCATTATTTTAAAACGATTCTTGATGATCAATCAGTAACCAAAGGAAAGCCCCATCCAGAAATATATCAAAAATGTGCCCAGTCTATAGGATTACCCAATGAACAATGTATCGTTTTTGAAGATGCGCTCGCAGGTATCGAAGCAGGAAAAGCAGCAGGATCAAAAGTGATAGCTTTGGCCACTTCGCACGAAAGATCAGCATTAAATGCTGATCTGGTCATCAATGACTTTTCTGAAATCAATATTCAAACGTTGTATGATTTATTTTAAATGAAAAAAAGAAATATTTATGGGATGATCCTACTTGTCATTTTATCTACTCGGGTCTCACTTGCACAAGAAATGAAAATTGCCCGATTAAAATATGATGGCGGCGGTGATTGGTATGCAAACAGAACGGCACTGCCAAATTTGATCGCCTTCACTAATGAAAATATAAAAACAGATTTGTATAAAAATGAAGATCAGGTGGACGCAGGTAGCCCTGATCTGTTTTTGTATCCCTATGTTTACATGACGGGTCATGGAAATATCGATTTCAACGCTATCCAATCCAGTAATCTCAGAAAATATCTGACCTCCGGTGGCTTCCTTCACATTGATGATAATTATGGTTTAGATCCCTTTATTCGACTAGAGATTAAAAAAGTATTTCCAAATAACGAGTGGGTAGAACTTCCTTTTGATCACGAAATCTACCATCAATATTATGATTTTGATAGAGGTCTTCCCAAAATTCACCAACATGACGGGCAGCCCCCACAAGGTTTTGGGATATTCCATGAAGGCAAACTCGTTGTCTTTTACACCTATGAATGTGATCTAGGCAATGGTTGGGAAGATGCCTCCATACATAATGATCCTGCAGATGTAAGGTTGAAGGCGTTGAAGATGGGCGCAAATATAATTTCCTACGCTTTCAGTGCGAATTTATAGTTCATTAGAATATTTCTTTAAATAAAGCCTTTCGTAAATTTTTTATTTCAATTAGAGAATGCTGTCTACATATCCTAGTCGAACTCCTATCCACTGATTATATTTGCATTAGAATGAAAAAAGTTGCTTTCTATACGCTGGGCTGTAAGTTGAATTTTTCGGAAACATCAACCATCGCAAGATCCTTTGAAGCCAGGGGCTATCGCAAAGTACCCTTTGATCAAGCTCCGGATATCTTCATTATTAATACATGTTCTGTAACGGATAATGCAGATAAAAAATGTGCTAAAATAGTTCGTGAAGCTAAAAAAATCGCGCCTGAATCTTTTGTGGCCATCATAGGTTGCTATGCCCAACTGAAACCCAAAGAAATCAGTAATATTTTAGGAGTTGATGCCGTTTTGGGTGCTGCTGAAAAATTTAGAATGTTTGATTATATCGAGGAATTCATCCCTCAATCCAAAACTCAAGTTTTTACTTCCGAAATCAAAACTGCCGATGTCTTTAATGCGTCTCATTCTTATGGGGATAGAACTCGAACATTCCTTAAAGTCCAAGACGGCTGCAATTATAAATGTGCCTTCTGCACCATTCCTTTAGCCAGAGGTAAAAGCCGAAGTGAATCTATCGAGAACATACTTAATCAAGCCAACCAAATTGCTAGAACGGAAGTAAAAGAAATAGTCCTGACGGGAGTCAATATTGGAGATTTTGGCATTCAAGGAGGAAAGCGAAAAGAAAAGTTCATCGATCTACTTAAAGCACTAGACAATGTTGAAGGCATTGATAGATTTAGAATCTCTTCGATAGAGCCCAACTTATTAACTGAGAAAATGATTGATTTTGTAGCGAAATCGAAAAGGTTTGTCCCCCATTTTCATATTCCACTTCAATCAGGAAGTGACCTCATATTGCATGATATGAAGCGAAGATATGATACAAGTTTATATGCTGAACGTATTAAAAAAATTAAAAAAATCATGCCTCATTGCTGTATTGGAGTCGATGTCATCACAGGCTTTCCTGGAGAAACTAAAGCAGAATATTTGAAGACTTATGATTTTTTACGTGAATTGGATGTTTCTTATCTTCATGTATTTACCTATTCTGAAAGAGAGAACACAAGGGCCTTTAACATGGCGAATCCGGTACCTAAAAAAGAAAGACAGGAACGATCTGTTATGCTTAGAACACTCTCTGAAAAGAAAAAGAGGTACTTTTATGAAACCCAAAGAGACCAAATAAGAACGGTTTTATTTGAAGACAATATTGAAGATGGGGAGATGCAAGGCTATACAGAGAACTATGTTCGTATTACTGCAAAATATGATCCGATGCTCATCAATGAACTAAAAAAAGTAAGATTGTCTGAGTTGGATAAAAAAGGCACCTTTCAAGTCTTAGAAATAGAAGAATATTTACCCATCCATAAATAGAAAGTATGAAACTCATTTGCATAGGCCGCAATTATGTGAAGCATATCAAAGAACTGGGAAATGAAAAACCAGAAAGCCCCATTATTTTCTTGAAGCCAGACTCGGCACTCATCAAAAACAATGATCCTTTTTACTATCCTGACTTTTCGACCGATATCCACTACGAAGTTGAAATTTTGGTTAAAATTAAAAAAGTCGGTAAATCTATTCCTGCCAACTTTGCACACAAGTATTACGACGAAATTGGATTGGGCATTGATTTAACCGCTAGAGACCTACAAAGTAAAGCCAAAGCTAAAGGCTTGCCATGGGATCTAGCTAAGGGGTTCAATGGCTCAGCTCCCATTTCGAACTTTATCAATAAGCATCCTTTTAACGTACAAGACCTCAACTTTTCATTGAAATTGAATAGCATTACCGTTCAATCGTCTAATACTTCGCTTATGCTGTGGTCTATTGATCAAATGATTGCCTACGTATCCCAATATATGACTTTAAAAAAGGGAGATATATTGTTTACTGGCACTCCTGAAGGCGTAGGGCCCATCAAAATTGGAGATCAACTTGAAGGCTTTATTGAATCCCAAAACATGTTTCATTTTGAGATACGTTAGTTTCTTCATTATTGGGTTACTTCCCTTTCTTTTAAAGGCTCAAGTCACTCCAAAATATATCTTCCCCATCAACAGCGGGTCACAACAATACTTGGCGGGTACCATGGGAGAAATTCGACATAACCACTTTCATGCAGGCCTCGACATCAAAACAGAGGGTAAAATAGGCATTCCAGTGCTAGCAATTGCCAATGGATATGTATCAAGGATTGGCGTCAGTGAAGGGGGCTACGGTCATGTACTTTATCTAACCCACTTAGACGGGAAAACATCTGTATATGCCCACCTTCAGCGTTTTGAAGAGTATTTAGAAAATTATACTCTTAACCGACAATATCAAAAAGAAACTTATCCTATTCAATTGTTTCCTCAAAAAAACAAATTTTATTTCAATCAGGGAGATACCATAGGTTACTCAGGGAATAGTGGGTCTTCCTCAGGACCCCATCTTCATTTTGAAATGAGAAATGCAAAGCAAGAATTCCTCAATCCATTTGATGAGTTTTCATTCAGTGAAATTCAAGATAATATCGCCCCTAGAATAAAATACCTTGCATTTAAATGCCTTGATCTCGATGCTCGCGTCAATGGTGCTTATGGTACCCTATTGGTTCAACCTACTAAAAAAAATAATCTGTTTAGCATTCAAAAATCCATTCATCTCTCGGGAAATATTGGAATTGAAATATATCATTATGACAATATGAGCGGTGCTCCCAATCGAATTGGAATTCCAGAAATCATACTTAAAGTCAATCAAGATACCCTATTTCATCAACTCAAAAAATCAATGTCTTTTGCTAAACAGCGAGACATATCAGCCCATATTGACTACCCCTATGCGATAGACAAACACATCACCCTCAATAAATTATATAAAGCGGATGGAAATAAGCTCGATTTTTATATAAAAACCAATCAAGGTTATCTTTTTGACGAAATCCCTCATGAATTGGAAATCATATTAAAGGATAATCATCAAAATATTTCTACCCTTCAAGCTACGTTAAATAATGAAGGCCCTTACGATAGTTACTTCCCACATGTGACCACCTTTGAAATAGATGAAAATCAATTGCATTATGTGAGTACTGATGCTGCATCTCAGATCTTCCTCGAGAACGCATTCATTCCCCTTCAACCCTATTTATCAAATGAAAACCAGTATTATTATTTGTGGGATTTGAGGTCTGGATTACCCGATTTTATCGAATCAGGAAACTTGAAGATTCAACCCCATTTTCTCACTGAAATACCTTCGGGTATCGATTATTCATTTCATAATGAAGATTTTATTCTAGAGGTCAATAAAAAATCATTGTTTGACACCCTTTATTTACAGTTTACCAAAGAATATGATTCCTTACAGGAGAAGTTGGTTTATACCTTTAATGACCGAACCGTCCCTTTAAGAAAAGACGTTATCATTTCTCTCCATGACACTGATCCTCAAAAAAATCAATACCAAGTATTTAAAGTAGATAAAAAAAATCGCTTATATTATGTCGGAAGCGAGCAAAATACTGCAGGCCGTTTTACTTTTAAAACCCGAGAATTAGGGACGTTCACGCTAGATAATGATACCATAAATCCCATTATTAAACCCATATCTTGGGATAGAATGGGTCTCAAATTTATGATAAAAGATCTAAAATCAGGAATTAAGTCTTATCATGCAACTCTTAATGACCATTTTTTGTTAATGGAATATAATGCTAAGAAGAATATACTATCAGCACGTCCGAAAAACGAGAAAAAGGCCATAAAAGGACTTTTTGTGTTGGAAGTTGAAGATAACTTTGGTAATAAAACTAAAATTAGTAAACCCTTATGATTATATTAAAAATAGGCGATGTCGCTCCAGAATTCTCGGCCATCAATCAAGATGGGAAAATGATCAATCTCACAGATTATAAAGGAAAAAAAGTGGTACTGTATTTTTATCCAAAAGACAATACGCCTGGATGCACGACCCAATCTTGCAACTTGCGTGACAACTATACCCTGCTACAAAAACAAGGCTATGAAATATTTGGCATCAGCCAAGATTCTGAGAAATCACATCAAAAATTTATCGAAAAGCAAGCATTGCCTTTCGATTTAATCAGTGATGCAGATCATAAGGTACATCATCTTTATGGTACATGGGAACTAAAAAAATATATGGGTAAAGAATACATGGGGACCCTCAGAACCACTTTTGTCATCGATGAAAAAGGCCAAATTTCTGATGTTATTGAAAAAGTTAAAACGGACAATCATACTACCCAAATTTTAGAAAAATAAAAGGCTCACTCACCTATCAATAGCTACTGATAGGGTATCTCACGTTCAAGCCTATACCTTGAACGTTAAGTTTCATTGTTGTTAAAATTTGGACGGCTAGGCGCCAGTCTATAGCAAGGATCAGCAGGACATTTTTAAACTGGTAAGCCCATCCCACTTCTGCCGTAAACCCTGTTTCTAAGGGTTCACCGCTAAATGCATAAGGTCCTGCACCGACATACCCATGTAAGACTTTCTCTTCTATGGGCTGGTAAATAAAATCCAACAAGGCATCCACTCCCACCCCATTGACAAAGGAAATATCTGCATGTATTCTTGTAAAATCGGTAGTAGTAAAAACACTATCAATAGCTACACTACTCCCTCCGGTCACCGATCCAAACCTAAGGCCTATTTCTTGAAATTAAAAAGATAGATAAGCACCTAATAGACCAAATCCAAGTAAAAATATTTTATTCATTTGCTGAGCTGTTTTGAATCATTGTATGTCGACTATCTTTAAACACAATTTTTGAGAGATAAATTAATTATATCGATCAAATAATATTAAAATGAACATTTTTAACTGCAATAATTGTTAGATTAGAGACATAATTTTGAGTTAACCACAAACATCAGTAACGTAATGAGCCATAATGAAAAATGATAATTCATCTATTAATAAAGTAGTTGATACCGCCATTCGATTGATCAGCTTGGGTCTCATCGCTTATTTGTGTGTTTCAATTTTAAAACCATTCATTAATCCCCTTTTTTGGGGAATTATTTTTGCCGTAGCCTTAGATCCATTCTATCGAAAAATAGATCAACTAATAGGGCACAAAAGCAAAATCACAAGTATCATCACGGTATTGCTTACTTTCATGGTTATTTCTATGCCACTTTATTTATTTTTAGAATCTGCGATTCGAGGTATTACAGATATTGGATCTATGTATGCTTCAGGTAAATTTTTAATTCAAACTCCTAATGAAAGTATCAAAGCCATTCCGCTCATAGGTGATTGGATCTATGATTCATGGCAATTGGCTTCTCAAAACCTCCCCTCTCTACTCAACCAATATCAAGATTATTTAAAGCAATTTGGATTATTTTTACTGGATTCAATTCTAGGTACAGGGATCACCATTATCAATCTTGCACTTTCTGTGCTCATCGCAGGCATCTTGCTTTATTCCAAAGGCACCAACAAAGTAGTTTATAAGTTATTTGAAAAAATAGCAGGGGACTTTGGAGTTGAATTTGCTTCAATTACCGAGCAAACCATCAGAAATGTGGTCAAGGGGATTTTGGGAGTTGCTGCCATTCAAGCCACCTTAGCTGGATTTGGATTTTTAATGGTTGACCTTCCCTATGCCGGCCTATGGGTTTTAATTTGTTTAATTCTAACAATCATACAAGTGGGTCCTGGATTCGTCATTGTACCCGTCATCATTTGGCTATTCTTGACAAGAGAGTTAGTACCTGCCTCGATTTGGTCCACTTATTTAGTCATTGTCATGTTATTAGATAATATTCTTAAACCTATATTTTTAGGAAAGGGAGCATCCGTTCCCACAGTAGTTATATTTTTAGGTGCCATTGGAGGTTTTCTATTTAAAGGTTTTCTGGGTTTATTTTTGGGTGCCATCATTTTATCGATTACCTACAAATTACTGATTACTTGGTTAGGTTTAGAAAGCATCAATACTGAAAATACAATAATCAATGAAGAACCATCAAAGACAGAATAAAGGTTAGGTAAAATAAAAAGTCATCCTAATTATTCGAATTAAGTTAAATCCAATTTGCCTAAAGAAATCTGTTTGAGTTCTTTTTAAAATACGACCATCATATCTATAATATTATAAAAAATAAATTCAAATTTTCAGTAAGTTTGCCAAATAAAAAAAATAGGTATGGCCAACATCGCTGAATTAGAAAAAATAGCCAGTCAGGTTCGAAGAGATATCGTGAGAATGGTGCATTCATGCCAATCGGGGCATCCGGGAGGTTCATTAGGATGTACAGAATATTTGATTGCACTCTATTTCTCTATCATGAAACATGATACAAAATTTAATATGAAAGGGATTGAAGAAGATCTTTTTTTCATATCAAACGGTCATATATCACCCGTATTTTACAGCGTGTTGGCTCGAGTAGGATATTTTGATGTCTCCGAACTAGCTACTTTTCGCAAAATAAACTCAAGACTTCAAGGACATCCTGCTACTGAAGAAGGCCTACCAGGTATCCGGATGTCTGCGGGATCATTGGGCCAAGGACTGTCTGTAGCCTGCGGTGCAGCTTTAGCCAAAAGATTAAATAATGATCCTAGAAATGTCTTTTGCCTGATGGGCGATGGCGAACAACAAGAGGGTCAGGTATGGGAAGCCGCTATGTTCGCAGCCCACAATAAATTAGATCACTTGATTGCCACCATAGATTACAATGGTCAACAAATTGATGGACCTGTGGATGAAGTCTTGTCTCTCGGTGACCTTGCCGGAAAATACAAAGCCTTTGGCTGGACCGTCCTTTCTTGTGAGGGCAATGATATGTCAGCAATCCTATCAATGCTCAATGAGGCCATCGATCAAACCGGAAAGGGAAAACCCATCATGATCCTCATGAAAACGGCTATGGGAAAAGGTGTTGACTTCATGGAAGGATCTCACAAATGGCATGGTATACCTCCCAATGACGCGCAATTAGAAGATGCGTTGAATCAACTTGAAGAAACTTTAGGCGATTATTAATATGAAATATCAGTATACCGAAAAAAAAGATACCCGATCAGGTTTTGGAGATGGACTTACCGCATTAGGAAGAAGTCATCCTGAAGTAGTTGCGCTTTGTGCAGACCTCGTAGGTTCTCTCAAGATGGCCAACTTCATTAAAGAAAATCCTTCAAGATTTTTTCAAATGGGCATCTCAGAAGCCAATATGATGGGCACCGCTGCCGGTCTGGCAACGGCGGGTAAAATCCCTTTTACCGGGACTTTTGCCAACTTCTCAACGGGACGTGTTTATGATCAACTCAGACAATCCATAGCTTATTCAGAAAAAAATGTTAAAGTATGTGCCTCGCATGCTGGTCTCACGCTAGGAGAAGATGGTGCCACGCATCAGATTCTGGAAGATGTGGGTATGGTCAAAATGTTGCCAAATTTTACCGTAATAGTGCCTTGTGATTATCATCAAACCAAGGCAGCCACTATCGCAATTGCTGATCATGAGGGTCCTGTTTACTTGAGGTTTGGAAGACCTAGTTGGCCTATTTTCACAAATCCAGAGGAACCTTTTGTGATAGGAAAAGCTCAAAAAATGATTTCTGGAAGCGACGTTACCATCATGGCCTATGGGCATATGGTATGGAAAGCTATAGAAGCAGAAGCCATCTTGGCAGCCGAAGGCTTTTCTGTTGAAGTCATCAATATGCATACCATCAAACCCTTAGATGTAGCTGCAATCTTAGATTCTGTGAACAAAACAGGATGTATCGTCACGGCAGAAGAACATAACATCAATGGTGGTCTAGGCGAAAGCGTCGCACGAATCATTGGCCAAAATCATCCTTGTCCGCAAGAATTCGTTGCGGTCAATGATACCTTTGGCGAGAGTGGGACGCCCGATCAATTACTAGAGAAATATGGCTTGAGTACTGAAAATATAGTTTTAGCAGCTAAAAGAGCCATCGAAAGAAAATAAATATACGACACAATCTACGATACCGAAAATAAGGCCAATTTGTCCAATTCCCTAACTCAACGTCAATTTTTGCAATTGGTGGCTCAAACTTCTGAAGAGCCGCTCATGGTAGAAGTAGCCAGTGCTGAAGGTTGTTACATCTACGATCAAAAAGGAAAAAAATATTTTGATCTGATCGCGGGTATTGGGGTGAGCAGTGTGGGGCACCGACACCCAGCCGTCATTGATGCCATTAAGGTTCAAGCAGATAAAAATCTTCATGTCATGGTTTTTGGTGAATTTATCCAAACACCGCAAGTGAAATTGGCAGAAGCCTTGTGCAAAACACTCCCAGATCCGCTTGAAGTAACCTATTTTGTCAATTCTGGAAGTGAGGCTGCTGAGGGTGCCCTCAAATTAGCCAAACGATATACGGGACGCTTCAAAATGATTTCTTGTATCGATGGTTATCATGGATCAAGTCACGGAGCACTATCCGCAAGCGGCAATGAAGTGCTGAAACAAAACTTTCGTCCTCTGCTTCCAGGATTTCAACACATTGCCTTTGGAAATGTCTCTTCTCTCGATTTGATAGATTTTAAAACTGCAGCGGTTATTATAGAAACCGTGCAAGGAGAAGCGGGTGTTCGAATGGCCAATAAGGCCTATTTTAAAAAGTTACGTGAAAAATGCTCTAAGACAGGTGCGCTATTAATACTCGATGAAATACAATGTGGCTTTGGTAGAACGGGCAAACTTTGGGCATTTGAGCACTATGGCATCCAGCCCGACATTCTGCTGGCGGCCAAAGGTATGGGCGGCGGTATGCCCATAGGCTGCTTCATCAGTTCAAAAGAAATCATGAGTTCATTAAAACAAAACCCTATCCTTGGGCATATCACCACTTTTGGGGGCCACCCTATAAGCACTGCTGCTTCGCTAGCGACCCTAGAAACTATTCAAAATGAAAACTTAATCGATCAGGTAGCTGGAAAAGCCTTGTTGTTTAAGAAATTACTCAAACATGATCTGATCAAGTCGATTCGAAATCAGGGGTTGCTCATGGCCGTAGAATTCGAATCTTATGAAGTTCTTAAAAGAATCATTGACAGAGCCTTAGAGGCTGGGATTATAACAGACTGGTTCTTGTTTTGTAACAACAGCATGCGGATCGCCCCACCCCTTAATATTTCAGAAATTGAGATCAAAGAAGTTTGCCAAACTTTACTAAAATCAATTGAATGGGTATCTAAAAACCCTCTCAGTTGTTAGAGCTTTTTAATAATAAAAAAAGGAATGCGCGTCAACACATTCCTTTTTCTCCAATGAATATAACCTAAATTATACGTCAGCAGATTTAACTGTTTTTATAATCACTGCTGCAATTTTGTAAGGATCACCGTTGGAAGCGGGTCTTCTGTCTTCGAGCCAGCCCTTCCAATTTTTCTCAACAGTCATTAGAGGGATTCTTATCGAAGCACCTCTATCAGATACACCGTAGCTGAAATCTGTAATGGCAGCCGTTTCATGCTCACCTGTCAATCTCTTATCATTATCTGCACCATAAACGGCAATATGTGCTTCAACCGTAGGTCTAAAAGCTTCACAAATTTGATCGTATGTCTCTTTGCTTCCACAAGTACGTAACATTTCGTTAGAGAAGTTGGCATGCATACCTGAACCATTCCAATCCGTCGCTCCTAGGGGTTTGGGATGCCAATTGATGGCCAATCCGTACTCTTCTCCTAATCGCTCAAGTAAATATCTTGCCACCCACATCTCATCTCCTGCTTGTTTTGCTCCTTTAGCAAAACATTGGAATTCCCATTGGCCTGCCGCCACTTCTGCATTAACGCCTTCTATATTAATCCCAGCATCAATACACAAATCGATATGTTTTTCTACCATTTCTCTTCCAAAGGCATTGGAAGCGCCAACTGAACAATAAAATTGTCCCTGTGGTGTTTGATCTCGTGGGAAACCTAAAGGTAACTTAGTTTCGGGATCCCAGAGAAAGTATTCTTGTTCAAAACCAAACCAAAAATCAGCGTCATCATCATCAATGGTCGAACGACCATTGGACACATGAGGGGTTCCATCGGCATTGAGCACTTCGGTCATCACCAAGAATCCATTTCTTCGAGCGGGATCAGGATAAATGGCAACTGGCTTAAGTAGGCAATCGGAAGACCCCCCTTCTGCTTGAAGCGTAGAGCTTCCATCAAAAGACCATATGGGACAATCTTTTAACTTTCCTCCAAAATCGGCTTCTATTTTTGTCTTACTTCTCAAATTAGCCGTAGGCGTATAACCATCTAACCAAATGTATTCAAGTTTAGATGAGGGCCTTTGAAGAATATTTGCTTTTGTCATAACAAGGTATAATTTTAGGTGATTTTTAGATTTTTTTAATTAATTAAATTAAATCAAGGTTTATTTTTAACCTATCTCTTCAATAATTAATAATTTAAACTGAAGTAAAGGTAAAAAATAAACCTTAATTAGAAAATAGTAAAACTTTTTATTTGCCTATTTCTCTTATTTTGATGATTATATTAGAAGCTGTAGACTGCTGCAAGTACAAATGAAGACAATGAAGAACCCGCTGTTCCCTCTCCATCAACAAAACCATCGTATGACAAAGCATCTAATCTAATTTCAGGAATTATAGTTAAGCTCCCACTCGTAATCGGAGCACTGAAAGTAGTTGCAAAAACACTTTCATCTCCAGCAATTGCTACGCCGTTACCATCACTAAAATATTCTCCTCTTACGCCTATGGCGACGACATCAGAAACCGCCAATTGTAGATAGCCTGCAGCACCATAAAAATCTCCCGAGGCATCACCTGTCTGAGACGTTGCATTGATACCCAAATAAAGGGACTCACTTAAATCCCATCCCGTAGTCAAGTCTATTTGAAAAAAATCTTCACTTGATAAGACGTTCAAATAAGCACTCCCAGCATCAGTTGAATACCCTATTTGAAGACCTCCCACATAATCATTTGAAGGATTGAAATCGGTGTAATCTGTCGGATTCATAACCGCAACAGCCAGACTCCATTTGTCACTTAGCGTGAAATCGGCTTTCAAACCCGTATGTGAAAAAGGTCCATAAGAAAACATGTATGAGGTTGAGTAATTAAAATTGGCGGTGGGAGAAATCACCTCATAACCTAAAAAGGTATTGAAATTACCTAAAGTTAATTTGAAGTTATCAGTTACGTTATAATAAGCATAAAGCTGGTTGACAATATTCAGTGCTGGACCAGAAGCAAATACGGCATCTGCACCCCTTGGACCAAAAACAAGATCTGCTACAAAACCTGCCTTTTCGCCTTCGTATCCCATCACTAAATTAGCCATACCTAATGAGAAACCCGGTGCATTCGCAAATGATGAAGTAGGCGCCAAAGTGCCTATTGTATCCATAGCATCATTGGTACCCCCACTCAAATTGGTTCTGAAATAGGTATCTACTGATCCTGATATCGTAAAAGTAGGTTCCTCTTGTGCTACTGCGGCAACGGAAATGAGCATCGCCACTGCGATAATCATATTTTTTTTGATTAATTTTAAAAAGTTCATTTTGATTTATTATTTAAAGTGATTTGTTATTTATTAAATTAAACTTGAATAGGTCTTCACAAAGTGATTTTAGCGGTCAACTTTGCGAAGACTTTTTTTTAATTATTCTACTGTAATGGTATAACCTCTGATACCATGCTCGTGACTATCAAGACCTTCTTCTTCATGCTCTTTAGAAACTCGGATACCTGTCGTTATTTTCAAAACGGTGAAGATGATAAAGGCCGCAGGAAAAGCGACTGCTCCTACGATTCCTACAGATGTCAATTGCGTCATAAAAGAGTGATCCGCGTTGGTGGAAAAAATACCCACAGCAAGTGTACCCCAGATGCCACATGTCAAGTGTACTGAGATGGCACCTACGACATCGTCTAACTTTAGTTTATCTAATCCGACTGCTGAGAAAACGACCAAAACACCTGCGACGAGACCCACAATAATGGATGACCCGGGGTTGATTACATCTGCACCAGCAGTAATTCCCACTAAACCTGCAAGAATTCCATTGAGGACCATACCTAAGTCCATTCTTTTGAAGACAAAATAACTTGTCACAAAACCACCGATCCCTCCAGCACAAGCGGCAAGACAAGTAGTAACCAAAACAAAAGAAGTCAGTGCTGGGTCAGCTGAAAGTACAGATCCACCATTGAATCCAAACCATCCTAACCAAAGCAAGAAAACTCCAATAACTGCCAAAGGAACACTAGAACCAGGTTTGTCGATTACTTTACCATCTACGTATTTTCCTAATCTAGGTCCCAATACAATGACACCCGCCAAGGCGCCCCATCCACCTACAGAGTGAACCAGCGTTGAACCTGCAAAATCATAAAAGCCCATCATGTCAAGAGCGCCTCCGCCCCATTTCCAACTACCGATGAGAGGATATACAATACCTACAAAAATTACGGTGAATATTAAATAAGATGACAATTTGATTCTTTCAGCTACCGCACCTGAAACAATCGTGGCAGCGGTTGCTGCAAACATTCCTTGAAATAAAAAGTCTGTCCAATAAGTATAACCGGCACCGGCGTAACCCGCCGAAACATCCACATCTTCAGGAGAGCCCCAAAACATGGACCAACCTGCGGAATCAAAGGCAAACCAGCCAGAGCTTCCCTCTGCAAATCCTGGATACATTAAGAAGAAACCAAGACCAGCATAAGACAATAGACCAATTATAGGAGTCAATGTGTTTTTAAATAATATATTAACCGTATTTTTAGCTTGGCCAAATCCTGCCTCTACTCCTGCAAATCCTAGGTGCATGATAAAAACCAAAGCGGTGGCTAACATCATCCATATATTATTGGCAGTAAGTAAATTTGCCTCAATGGCAGCAGCGGTGGCTGCGTCAGCTCCTCCACCATCTTGTAGTGCGTCAAAAAAAGTTAAAATTGTTGCTTCGTTTTTCATACTTTGTTGTGTTTTAGATTTATAATTTCTATCGAGTTAGGTTATTTACAAGGCGAATGTTATATTATTTTCATTGAAATAGAATAGATAGGCTATTTTTTTATCCTATTTAGATAAAATTTACATTAATTTTAAAAAATGTGGTTATTTTTAGAATGTCATTATCGACATGCCTCTCAAAGAATCATAACAAGAAGTATCATGACCCTTTTTTATCCCTGTAACTACTAAAATTGTCTAATTTTAACTTTTGAGACTATTAACAAATTTTCAATAAATATATGTACCGTACAGTATATGATAAGCTGAATACGTAAATATTAAAAATATAATAGCTGCTCAGTGGAATGAGTATCGATTATTTGTTTTCGAGGTATTTTAGAATTGCTTCAGATCCAGCCATCTATAATTGTAGAAGATCAAGCGTTTCACGGGGTAAGTAAGATAATAGAAAATCAAAGTAATTAATAACGCAATAGCTACATTGGATGATCAACCTTTATTTCAAGGCCATAGCTTTACTTACCAATCACGCCAGCACTGCTTAGTACTAATTATTGAACCTTTAAGAGGTTTCAGGAAAAAGCATTGATTCCAGTTATGTCTGCACCCAAAATCAATAAATGAATATCATGCGTACCCTCATAAGTAACGACGGATTCAAGATTCATCATATGTCGCATCATGGGAAATTCACCCGTAATACCCATGCCCCCATGTATTTGTCGCGCTTCTCTAGCTACATTCAAGGCTACTTCAACACTATTTCTTTTTGCCATAGATATTTGAGGCGTAGTCGCCTTACCTTGCTCCATCAACAATCCTAATTTCCAATTAAGTAATTGGGCTTTGGTTATTTCTGTTAACATTTCTGCCAATTTTTTCTGAATTAACTGAAACGATCCTATCGGCTTCCCAAACTGAATCCGTTCTAATGAATATCTGCGGGCGGCGTCGTAACAATCCATAGCCGCTCCAATCGCTCCCCAAGCAATTCCATACCGGGCACTGTCGAGACATTGCATGGGGGCGCCCAAACCTGTTTTCCCTTGCAATAAATTTTCTTTAGGCACCTTCACGTCACTAAAAACAAGCTCTCCTGTGCAGGATGCCCTCAATGACCATTTCCCATGGGTTTCCGGCGTAGTAAACCCCTCCATCCCTCGTTCTACAATTAGACCACGAATTCTACCCTTTTCATCTTTTGCCCAAACGACGGCAATATCGGCATGAGGTGCGTTGGAAATCCACATTTTGGCTCCATTCAACAAATAATGATCTCCTTTATCTTCAAAGCTTGTCTCCATCCCAGACGGGTTCGAGCCATGGTTGGGTTCTGTCAAACCAAAGCACCCTAACATTTCACCTGAAGCTAGTTTGGGTAAAAACTTCTGCTTCTGCTCCTCAGAGCCATAAGTATAAATAGGATACATCACCAAAGAACCTTGAACTGATGCGGTGGATCGCATTCCCGAATCACCTCGTTCGATCTCTTGCATGATGAGCCCATAAGAGATGTAGTCCAGTCCACCCCCACCATATTGCAGTGGAAAGGTGGGACCAAAAGCTCCAATCAATCCAAACTTTGACACAATCTCGTTTGGGAAGTGATTTTTCTCTGCCCAAACTTCAATAAAAGGAGTAATTTCTTTTTTGACAAAGTCTCTAATAGAAGCCCGAATCATCAAATGCTCTTCACTTAGTAGGTCGTCAAGCTGATAATAATCTGGAGACTCAAAATGGTCCTGATAATTACTTGCCATTTGATGGCTCGGAGAGGATGAAGTTTTGAACATTTCGTTAACTTTGTTTGACATTAAATTATAATTCAAATTTACTTTGCAATGTATTCACTTAATCCTTTTTATGAAAAAATATTTTATTAGATTTTAACATTTTAATTGTGGATAAAAATTATTATTTCCTCTTTTTTTCTCTATTCTGGACTCCCATATGTCAAGGACAATTATTACTTCAAAAAAACTATTTTGACGAACAAAATCGAAGAATTGAAAGTATCGTAAGCATTTCCGTTAATGACTCCACATTGGAAGGGCCTTACCTTGCTTATTATCCAAATGGACATAAAAAAATCGAAGGGTTTTATCATTTAAATCATGCAGATAGCCTTTGGAGCTATTATCATGACAATAATTATAAAAAAGCCGTTGGCTATTTTATGAATAATAAGCAACATGGACTTTGGCAATATTATGACAGCTCAGGGATCAAACAACGAGAAGTTACCTTCAATAATGGGCTGAAGAGCGGTATTTACAAAGATTATTACAGTGAAGAAAAAATAAAATCATCAGGGGAATTGTTAAATAGCAAAAAAGTAGGTCTTTGGAAAGAGTATAATCAAGAGGGACCTCTAAATAATACCAAATGGATTCAGAATGATACCGTCGTGGTACAGCGCTACTTTTATTCCAATGGGAATATAAAACGTCAAGGAACAAAAATAAATAGGGTAAGCTCTGGTCAATGGACCTTTTTTTTTGAAAATGGTCAAGTGGCCAGTGAAGGTTTTTTTAAAGACGATAAGCAAGAGGGCACTTGGGTTTATTGGAATGAGAATGGTGTAAAAAAGGCTGAAGGAAATTATACGTTTGGAAAGAAACAAGGCTATTGGGAATTTTTTGATGAAAATGGCATCCTCAAAAGTTCAGGAGATTTCTCAAATGACCTTGGTAATATAAAAGCTTTCAACACTGCCGGCAATATTCAATCTCAAGGAAGTCTTTTAAACGGTAAAAAATGGGGTGATTGGATTTACTTTGATAATGATGGAGAAATAATTGGTAAGGCCATTTTTGAAAATGGATTAGGTGTTTATAAAGGTTTTTATCCCGATGGTTCTTTACATACAACCGGTACCTTGGAAAACGATAAGAAAATTGGGGAATGGATTATCTATAATAAAAAAGGAAATTTGCAAGGTAAGTACACCCCTTTCTACGAAAATTCATCAGAAATCCAACCTCAAACGGACCTCAACCAAATCATCAATCCAAACTTAAAAGCACAAAATCCTGATTTTTTTTATAAGCCCAATTTAAATAGATACTTTAATAAAAGGAACCAAGAATACAGGGGATTGATTCTCACCTCAGGTCTTCTCAATCCTCTATTCAATCAAATATCCATGGGTATAGAATTGTATTTTCAAGAACGATTGGGTTATGAAATCCTTTATAGTTATTACCGTGATCCCATCTTCAAAAAATTCTCAGATATCGATGATTATAAGCCATATAAATATGGTCATAATCTCATGTTTAAGCAAAAATTCTATCAAAAAGATAGTGATTTGGGTATGGCTTATTTTGGACATCAAATTTCTTTCATGCTGTACAAACATCAATTAAATGGGCTAGATCAAACAGTACTTCCCTTTCAACCCCTATTCATCCAAAGTCGTGAAATATCTCTCGAATATGGTATCTATATTGGATATAAATGGATGAAAAAATCAGATGGGAAAGGTTTTGTCTTAGATGCTTTTACTGGGGTAAATATAGGCATGACAAAATGGAAAGGATTGTATAGTGAAAATATCAAATACGATGATTATTTTAACGATGTAAAGCTAGAATCTTCTCTTCTCTCTCTTAACTTGGGTATCATGATCGGTTTTTCGACAAAAAGTATAAAATGAAAATACACAAAAAAACGCTCATCATTGGGGCTTCAACGAATCCATCAAGATATGGAAATATAGCTGCCCTCAGGCTCCATGAAGCTGGCAAATCATTTATCCCTGTTGGGATAAAGCCAGGATTCATTGCTGGAAGAAAAATAGAAGATCTCGATGCCTTTAAAAAATATGATGAAATCGATACCGTGACCCTTTATCTCAACCCAAAAAATCAATTAGCCTATGAAGATTATATCCTTTCAATGAACCCTAAAAGAATCATCTTTAATCCTGGAACGGAAAACCCTAAGTTCATGGATCGTGCCCAAAACGAAGGCATAGAGGTTTTGCAAGCCTGTACCTTAGTTATGTTAGCTTCGAACACCTACGATTAATTAACGAGATAAGCCTGTTCCTCTACACACAGTTGATCCCATTCTAAGATTTTTTTTTAGATCCCAATCTTTATTCCGATAATCAAAATTTTCTCATGATAATAAGACTATTCTATATCTGCAAAAAATTGTTGTCTATTAACCATTATTTATTATCTTTGTATTGAATGTTTACACAAAATGTTGTTTATGTACTTTTTTTAGTCCTTAGACAACGCATTATTTGGTACTCATTTGGTACTCTGGTACTCTGTTTTTTTTAAAATTAAATAAATATAAAATGGAAAATGTAATAAATAATGAGATCGGTGTGACCTTCTTTTTAAAAAAAATGTCTCATAAAGATTCAGTAAAAAAGCGAGGAGTTTATGCGACGATAGCATATGCTGGAACATCGGTAAAAATGCAAACAGGAATTGTTTGTATGGATCCCAAAACTCAGTGGAAAAGAGGAATGTTTGAGGGTAAAAATTTCAGTAATGAAAACAGAGAGCTGCTAGAAATAAGGCATAGAATTGAATCCTATGAAACTCGTTTTTGCAAAAGTGCAAAGCACATAAGGGACCTTTATAATGGGTCAAATGCTGATGACATTCCAATGACAATTCTTATGGTTTTTGAGGAAAGTCTAGAGAAGAAAAGAACAGGCAAAAAAGCTGGGGTTAGAGCTTCTACAATGAATCTTTATAAAGCAGCAGTATCTATCTATAAACAATGGATGAAAAAGACTCAAAGACCTGAATTTGGAGTAGTCGAAAGTCACCCCTATAGAATCACCAAAAGGCTGATGCAAAAGTTTTACGAATGGGATCTTGATAGAGTATCGGAAGCAACCGCTAACAACCATATAAATCTTCTTCATCACCTGTACGAAATATTTCACAAAATAAATAATGGAGACCTCAAAGGTCTACTTCCAAATCCATTTAAGGATATAGTAGAAAGAGAAGAACAACAGGAGCGTACAAAGAGAGCATTGGACAGATGTGTAGATTGGAAGTGGGTCGAGAAGATTGACAATTTCAAGCATGAATTACCTGAAGGTGTAGTTGTAGGAAAGGTTGACCTATGGGGTAATGAATGGCTTTTTAAAGGACGTCAAGCTGGTGATAAGAGACTAGTTAAACGAGAGAAAATGAAATTATTGACTCTCATTATAGCCCATACGGGATTATCCTTTGTCGAACTAGGAAAAGCCGATGTTCTGAGCATACATAATACGATGACTGCTGGTAAAGTTTTGTCAGGTCGAAGAGTTAAAACAAAGCACGTCTATACGATCCCAGTAACACCTAAATTAGAAAAATTAATAAAGAAGCTTGGTCCGCTACCTTGGCAACCATTTGTGGATGAAAACCTGAAGGTAGACTACAAGAAGAAAGATTGTACATACCAAGTTTTTTCGAAGTACATGAAAAGGGTTTTAACCGAGGAAATTGGATGGGATGAAGACTATGAGTTAACCCCTCATAGATTAAGACATACATTCGCTATGAGGCAACTGAATCACTTTGGATTCTCGCTTATGGTGGTTGCAAGAATGCTGGGGGATGATGAAAAAACAGTCAGAAAAAATTATGCAGACCATGATGATGATGCCATATCAAAAGCCTTCAATGACGAGATGGCAAAATTTATTAAAAAGCAGAAGGAAAAGGATGAAGATTCAGAGGGTGAAGTAGCAGTATAATATCGTAGCCTCCTCAAAAACAGGGGGCTACATTTTTTATTATGTTGTTGATAAACAACAAAAGTTTGGATTTAACTATCTATTAAAATAGATTTATAATATAATCTGAAACTAATGACAGACATAACTACTAACGAAACTCCAAATACTCGACTAGCCAACCTTATAAAAGAGCTTGGTTCAACCGATACAACTATAGCAAAAGCGATTGCTGTAGTTACTGGAAAATCTATTTCAAAGACCAGCGTTGCTACCCATATGCCTGATGGTGGAAACAAGAAAATAAAAGATGACTTTTTTGAAACCATAGGTGATGCACTCCCCTTTCTTAATGCCCAGTGGCTAAAGACTGGCAAAGGTCAGATGTTAAAGGATTGGTCTTCAAAGCAACAGAACGATTTCATTTTAAAATCTAAATGGTATTCAAATCTACCTGCGAAGAGTGAGCCTTACGATGAGAAGAAATATGCTAATCTTTATCTTGAGGCTAGAGAGATTATAAAAGCAACATCTAGGTGGAATTCTCAGGACAAGATTAAGAAAGAACTAAAAGCTACTCCCTTTAAAGACGTCTTAAAGGCAATGTTTAAATCAACCTACTCCTCGGGTACCCTTAGAGTAGATGTTGATAGAGATCTTTGTAATAGGTTTAAGGAGATTAGGATGTTGTCAGATCCAAAACAATCTCAGCAACAATTTGCAGATAAACTAGGTGTTATGAGAGCAATGATAACTTCAATAGAAAGTTGGAGACAAAACCCATCGCATCACCTAATGGTTCGTATGTGGGAGCAATTATCAACTCCAACTAAGGAACTTAATTTCAAGTGGCTCCACACTGGTGATGGTAAAATATTTATCTCTTCCAGCGGAGGCTCTGACGAAGCCAAGGATCTTAAGATAAAGGAACTGGAAGCTCAATTAGATAAGAAGGAACAAATCATTGATATGATGCTGACAGCACAGGGTCAGAGGTTCTCGCATTAAAGGAATAAATTATAAAACTCAAAACCTCATTTAGACATATCTAGGTGAGGTTTTTTTTGTCTGAGTTTTTTTTCTTATCCCAAATTTACTCATCTATATACTCCATCAATTTCTATTTTTGCATAGGGTGAAAGCAGGAATTTACAGTATTAAGCAAGTACTAATTAGCGAGAACATGAATGTCGTGATGAAGAACAATCGCTACATCAACAAGCTGTCCAAAATTAAGAGATTGGTTCAGGAGCACTACCCCTCGCTATATAAGAAGCACATCCTAAAAAGTATACTTCAACCTGATATAAGTATTAGAAGGATTGTCAATTGGTCCCTCCTCATTTATGAACTTGATGATAGTGGAGCACTGGATGGAGATCCAGTTTTTAGAAAGGGTTAGTCTCACTTACTTAATATGAAAAAACGATATCAGCTTTGGAGCTTTCTTCAATCAATTGCTTGGGATAGCTCCAAAATATTTTAGATACATCAATTAAATGTTCTTTGTAATTATCTTGATTTACACCATAAGTAGCGATAGAACCCTCTGAAACATGAATAATCCCACCATTTTTAGAAAACTCAAGTAATGAATTTTTTGCTGCCTCGCTTATTTTACTAGTTCCCCCACCATGAGGAGTAACAGTGTGCAGATTCTCTATTACCTCTTTAAGTAAGATTCTTGTACCATCTCCAGCGGCAAAATAGGTTACACTGTGCCCTTGTTTGAGTGCTTCACTTGCAGCAAAAATTGACATCATTGCAGCACTTGGATTAATCTTTGGATCAGAGGTAAGATGGAAAAAATAATTCTTTGTTTCCATTGCATTTTTTATTTCCAATGAATTATTGCTTTTACAACTACTGATTAATATTCCGAGTAGCAAACTAAATATAATTTTTTTCATTTCAATTGATTTATAGTTTAAGCATAAGTTAAAAAATTGTAAAGTAGCCTAAAAAAAAGTTTTAAAAAAAGTTTTATTTTTATTAGCGTAGTTTATCCACTATTGCGTATCTTTGTCACAATGATAAATATAGGTGACTTCATACTCATACCAACCAAGAATCAATCTAAGGAAGATTGGCTCAATCAAAGGGCATAAAAGGAATGTCCATCGTTTTAGTTCGACAGCAAGTTTATCAAGACTTGAATAATTTGTGTATAACTCCTGGGGTGTGGTGTCTCAGGAGTTTTTTTATGTCCTATGATCATCAAAAAAAACGATAAATACCAGTAATTTGATTTTTATTCCAGTTTTAATTACCTTCCATTTTTTACACTTTTATCAACCTATAAAATTCAATCTATGAAACAATTATTAACATTATTTATCTGCTTAAGTATTTCTATTAGCACTTTTGCACAATATGCGTCTGCCAGCTATATTGTTTTACATGAAGGTATGGAAAATGATTATCTCCAACTGGAAAGTGTTTGGCAAGCTTATCACAAAGAGTCTATTGCTATGGGTCACAAGACAGGCTGGTCTATTTGGAAAATAGCAAAGAATCAAGATGATTCATATGAACCAGGTACCTATCCAGATTATCTGATCACGGAACAGTTTTCTTCAAAGAAGCAAATGGATGAAGAATTTAATCGATATGCTGAAGGTTATGAGAGTATGAAGACAATAATGAAAAAAAATCTCAAAGGAAAATACTCTAACAAACAGATAGAAAAGATTTTAGCAAAAGCTCCTAAAAAAGAAGTTAGGACCTACATACATGAGCTGGTTGCTGCAACACCCATGACTGGTGGTGATATAAAGGTGGGTGATGTAATGATGGTAGCCACTATGGAACAATTAAGAGATGATTACGAGCAATTTGAAACCGAATTTTATCGTGATCGATTTGCAGAGAATGTCATGAAGGGAAATCATCGATTTTGGGGATTTTCAAGAATTATAGATAGAAATGAAGCTGCTTATGAAGCCCCTACGCATAACGCTTGGAATATGCTTATTGATGGTAAAGAATTGGCAATGCCTGATGATTTTGTGTCAAGGAAAATATTTGAACTCACAAGTGAAGTAAGAAAAATGTATACTCCCCAAGAATTAACCTTGGTGTATACTGCTCAATAGTGGTGTCAACTCATTGAGTAGTGGTGTCAACTAATTGAGTCTTGTTTAAAAAATTCAAAGAAAACTCCTGAGGTGTGGTATCTCAGGAGTTTTTTTATGACCTACAGATGTTACAAGTTAAATTTACTTTTTACTGTAAAAAAAGAATAAAATACCTAATAAAGCAGTTAGACCGATATTAACATATGCGGTCGGTCCACCAGTGGCACCGATTGCTATGTGGTAGCCAATGATAGCAGTCCACATTCCTTGTGTTATTGCATACAATTGACCAAAAGCTGGTAAAGCATCTTTTGCTAAATCAGCAGTTCTCCATGCAATTAATGCCAAAATCAAGAAAGTAACTCCCATAAATTGACCTATGGTGAGTAAAGCTGGAGACATAGTAAAATTTCCAGCCTCCATAAACATATTAGTGGCAAATAAGGCTCCAAGACCATTTATTAACAAGGTTATTGCACCAATTCGAAAAACAGTTTTTAAATTCATGGTTGTATATTAAAGTTTATAGCAAATAACTAAGTTAATAAAAAAAGTGTAGCATTTTAAATATGGATAACTAAGACCCACAGGCTTCACACTCAGGATCATCAATAGAGCAGCCCCTTTCAACTTCATATCGGCAAACACATACCCAGTTGAATCCACTGATATACACCTACAGAGAATTTATACTTTTCTTTCTTATAGAGCCTCTTGACTTGTGCGTAGCTTAAATCCATTACACAAAATTAAATTGGACTAAAGCAATACCTTCTGGTGAGAATAATTCACTAAGAGTATTTAAACTATTTTTATTTTTTTATATTTAACTTCTTAACCAAAAATCAAAAAATATGAATTTAGTTTTTAAAGTATCTTTCAATAATTATAGTGCTTGGAGAAAAGAATTTGACGGTCATAAAGAACGAGCAACTGTTTGCGATGAATCCAAAACAACTGTTGGTCAAATTAATGAAACTAGTTGCATGGTCATGCTATACGATGTCGATATGAATGGTTTACAGCAATTAATGAGCTCGGATTATTTGAAAAGATTGAGCGAAGAATTAGGGATTGTGAATGAAGAAATGCACTCTTTTGAACCACTAGAGCAATAAAATACTAGCTATTAGAAGTTTTAGAAGGCTTGGAGGTAATCCCTCACTTTTTATCTCTAAAATCATTTCTTCCAACATAGTCTTTGGCATCCTTGTAGAAGGAGTTAAACCATTATTTATAGACCTCATATAAGCTTATATAAAGCATTCTCTTTCCTTCTAAATAATAATAATAATTCTATACTGATACGTCTTCACAATAGCTTTAAAGCTTGTCTGTAGAGAGGTTGTATTAGCTCTTCTAAGCTACTCTTTTAAGGATAAAAGGAGAACTACTACCTAGCATTAAGAAGAGCTATCAAAGCTTTATATTCAAGCTTAGAATAGACATCATATCTTAATAGAAGATACCGAAAGAAGGGATGAAAAAAGAAGGTTGTATTCTAGAGATAGTACCCAGAGGTTCTAAAGATTAAGATGATAAGTAAGAATTTAAACTAGATTTCAATAGATTAAAAGGAGATAGAAATAAGGTGATAACCAAAGGTTGAACTGTAGTAGTAGTACCAATTAAAGTATATCTAATTATGTATTAATTAATAGTAGTATATCTAGAGTATATACAACTAACTAATACCCTACTCCTACATAGACATACCCTATATGTGGTGCAAAAACTCATAAACCTTATTTGGAGTTAATAGAGAGCATTTTTAGGATCGTGTTAGTTAATATCTATGACATGAACTTTTAATTCTCCATCCTCTTCAGATACAAATATTATAGACTTTCCATCAGCAGATTTTTTAAACGATTGCGCTGGATATAGTACACTTTTTTCTAGGCTATGAGCCTCTGTTGTCAGAGTACCATCTAATCGTGTTAAAATAAAATGGGAACCTATACCTTGATTATTATCAAATGTATTCCAGCCGACTAAAATATGCTCTTCATCATACTGTATTACTTTACTCCCCCATCCTACATACTGTTGGTCAAGGGATGTAAGCCATACCTCATGTTCTATTTTGGGCTCATTCATATCTATAACTGAAATTTTAAGATCTCTTGCCTGCCTATCGTCTTCCGTCGAATAAACAATAGCAACACTTCCGTTAGATAATTCTGTTAAATCTCCAGTTGTAGTCAATGTCTTATTTTGCCCTAAGGAACCATTTTTTATTTCATAATAATCCAAGCCATATTCAAATCCATTTATATGTGACCAAACACCAATGCCTAATGCACGAGGGTATGCATCTCCATGTGCCAAACTATAAAACGTATTCTGAGATGATATTATACCCTTTTGATCAAAATTGTGAGAAAAGAACCAGCCATTACCTATTCTACTTCCATTGGAAGTATTTTTTAAAATTTCACCTGTATTACTATTTAGAAAACCTAACCATCCAGCTTGATGTCTAACCCCATCATCCCACAGCATAGTGTGTGCTAGGTAAATAACAATAAAATCATTTTCTTCGCTATACCTTATCAAAGCAGAACCTGCCTGAGAGGGCTGACCTTTTGACCATGTATTAGTTTGTTTTTCT
>Ga0206126_10000385_pt1 | contig 60323 bp, 86 predicted proteins | sample Helgoland_Spring_5_FD_148621 | JGI IMG/M metagenome (GOLD analysis project Ga0206126, IMG submission 148621) | Pelagic subsurface seawater microbial communities from Kabeltonne, Helgoland, North Sea - Helgoland_Spring_Bloom_20160412_1 | ecosystem: Environmental > Aquatic > Marine > Epipelagic ...
GCGGGGATTAGCGGGGTAGTAGTGGGGGATTAGTGGGGTAGTAGCGGGGTAGTAGCGGGGTAGTAGCGGGGTAGTAGCGGGGTAGTAGTGGGGTAGTAGCGGGGTAGTAGTGGGGTAGTAGCGGGGTAGTAGCGGGGGAATTATAACCGGTATCCAGTTATTTCACCCATTTCCGAGTTAGCCTATATGGGGTCATATGGGGGGGTATATGGGGATATGTGGTGTGTGTGGGTAGATTGTCTGGGTGGTAGTGGGGCTATGTATGGGTGTGTGTGTGGCGGCTTGATTGCGCAGTACACCAAATCCAGCTATAATCTAATCTCAAACATTTCACAAACCTCCAGAACGTTCCAGGATTAATAAATTTATTTTTTCATTCTACAAAGAGAAAACAGAGAGAATTAAATAAAATATAAATGAATATTTAATATTAAATTTTAATTATATTAAATCTATATGACTGAAAATAGTTTTAATATCACATCTAATGTACCATTACCTCCCAATACAAAAATTACTGTTACTATTAATGAACCTGTTAACAGACCTACACCTGAATCTTATATATTATTATTAAAAAATATGAATAAAACATTACAAAACTATAATTCATATGAAATAAACACAGGATATGGAAGTGGTTTATTAAAAAGACAAATAAATTTACTTGTTGATATTATAATCCGTCAACAAGATGAGATAAATTATTTAAAAAATATTTAACAAATGAATCTCAAACATCTCACAAACCTCCAGAACGTCCCTGAATTTAATTTTAAATTTTTGTAATCTTTTTCTAAAAGATAGAGAGAATTAAATAAAATATAAATTAAATTACATTATAGATTAATATTATATATGAAATAAAATATTAATTAATAATCGTTCACGAAGTCATTAATTGAACAAATCTGTAATAAAATTATTAACAGTTCCAATAGCAGTTCCAACAGTATTTCCAAGAGCACTTCCAACAGTTCCAAGAGCACTTCCAACAGTTCCAACAGCAGTTTCAGCAGTTCCAACAGCAGTTCCAGCAGCAGTTCCAGCAGCAGTTCCAGCAGTTCCAAAAGCAGCTCCAAAAGCACTTCCAACAGTTCCAAAAGAACTTCCAACACCGTGTATAATAGCAATATTTCTAGATTTTTCTTGATTATTTGTTAAAAAAGAAGGTTTACCTTGGTTGGAATTGATTTCACTGTCAGCTGATTTATTATTGACAATATTTTTGGATTTTTTTGCTCTTGATATTCTCCCTTTTATCATATCATTATCCTTTGAATTTGTGTCGTTTTTCCCTCCACTAGAACGAAGTTGTTGTTGTTCTCGTGTATTAGATGCTTGCTTTGTGAAACCACCTGTCTTTTTTAAATCTGTTGTAATTTGTTCTTCAGAACCATCTTTGTAAACATTCTGTGGCTGTTCCTGTGCCTGCTCCTCTCCATTTTCCGGTGCATTTTCCTTTTCTGGTGTATTGTTTACCGCTTCTCCATGGACGTCATGGACGTCCATACCCTCAATAATCTTACCACATCCAAGCAAAAAGCTAGAAGCAAATAATGCAAATACAAATGGCAAGGTTTTATTTTTAGTTAAAAATTTACTGGTTAGTATAACAATGGCTACAAAAGATAAAAGACAGTAAACGTTTCTGGAAAGCAAATACTTAACAACACTAATAACAGAAAGAACAAGAACAGCATAGTAAACATATTCATTTTTTAAAAGTTTACCTAAACCTTTATTATGAACCTTAATCATTATATAATAGTATTATATTATTTAAGATGTATTAATTATAAATGAATAATAAATTAGTCTAGGCAAGTTGACGCTGATAATGTTCCATATCCATATATCTAGTGTTTTTATTTAATCTTCTATGATAAGTAACATATGGTATTTTTTCATCAAACGCGACCAGCCAGCAACCATATAGCCAGCGTGTGAACCCAGAACTGAAGACACCATCCCTTACGCTGCGACGGAAGTAATAAAATTCATCATCCCACAAGATATCCAGTGCATCCCAATCCTTATTTTCTTTATCTACAAAATAATCAATAATCTTACCATCAGCATCAGCAATAACATTTATTTTACGACGACAGCAAGGGCAAGTATTCGTTTTTTCCCTAGCCCATTTAGTAATACAGTCTCTACAAAATATATGGTCACAAGAATCAATATTTACAATGGTCTCAATATCATCATAACAAATCGCACAAGTAAGTTGCATTTTGGTTTGAATAACTTTCAATCAACTTATAATTCAACTTCAATTTTCCTAACATAATTCCAAAATTTTATAGAATATTATATTATATGGGAAAAAAAGATTATGCATATAGAAGTACTTGGAAGCATAAATTTTCAAGAGCAAGAAATAAGGCACATCGTGGTGGATTAACAAAGAAAGAAATGTTAAAAAAGTATGGTCGATTTCCAAAAAAAGATGAATGGTGGGGTCCAGAAGAAAATTATGAAGAATGGAAAGCGTGGTGGATATTAGAAAATCCAAAGTTTTAATTTAACAACAAAAAGAAGTAAGATTTCAAGATTAGGGAGAAATAGAAATTAAATACAATATACTTTTATTTTTTATATGGGAAATAATAAAAAAAATAAAAGAAAGAGAGAGAAGAGAAAGACAGAATATAGGTCAAAAGAAGAAAGGCAGGACGAAGTAAAGGAGATATTACGTCAGTTAAATGATTTTGATTTAAATTTGAAGTATGAACCAGTAAAGAAATTATATAAAAAGTTGAAAGAATATATTAGTGAAGGAGAGCGTTTAATAATAAATATACCATTCCCAGAAATAAATAGAAGAATAAAGGGAATACTAGCGATAAATAAACGCGAAGAAGTAACAATAGCATTATTAAACGAAAAATTTTAAAATATAATAATAATTTATATGACAACTATAGAAATACACTGGGAAGTATTGAATGAAAATGCAGTAACTATAGTTTCTATAAATGCAGATATTCACGATGAAAATTGGTTTAAAATAACCAAAACCGAAATAGAACAAGCTTGTCAAGAACACATTAATTTTACAGAAGAAATACAAAGTGGTGGATGGGGATGGGACTGGGGAGAAATAGAGAATTATATAGACAATAATGAATATAATTATTATAAAATAGATGATACAATTTATTTTAGACGAGGAATATTAGAAGCAAAAAATGATGGTTCGGATGAAGAAGACCCAGACCTATTTAACGGAGCAGTATTAATATGGATGACATATCAAAACCAATCATCATCATCCGAATCGGATATAGATATGGAAGGTGGTAGAAAAAGAAAGAAAAAAAGAAGAAGAAAAACAAAAAAGAAAAGAAAAAAGAAAAAAAGAAAAAAGAGTAGGCGAAAAGGTCGCTGTGGTCTTTCTAGATGTTTCAGGAGAAGACCAATATATAGAGATGTACCAATAGATGATGATATAATAGATGATAACACACCATCACCAAGAGAATTTGATTTAGATGATGCAGCAGGACCAAGAGGTGTTCGTGTTATTAGAAGATGGAATACAGCAAGGATAAGAAGAAGAAGAAAGCCAGCAACCCCATCAACAAAAAGTAAACGAACAGCAAGAAAATCACGCGTAAAAAAAAGAAAAACAAGAAAAAGAAAACGATAAAATATTAGTAGAATATATAAATGGATATACCGGTAGATTGGTCAAAAGTTAACGAAGACATAAAAAGTTTTTCATTCAAGGGCGATATTAAGGAAGCGAAAGTAGTATATGTATATGATGGAGATACTGTGAAAGTTGTTTTTCCAGTGCAAGGGAAATTATATAAGTTTAGTTGTAGAATTCAGCATGTAGACACACCAGAAATAAGGACAAGAAACAAGAAAGAAAAGGAATATGGATTAAAGGTGCGTGATAAGGTAAAAGAAAAAATAGAAGGAAAAGTAGTAGAAATAATATGTGATGATTTTGATAAATATGGAAGATTATTAATAGATATAAAAATAGAAGATATATTAATAAGTGAATGGTTAATAAGTAATGAATATGCATTTGCATATGATGGTGGAAAAAAAAAGGAATGGAATGAATTTCTGGAAAATGAAATACTTAAAACTGTTTAAAAGAAATAAGACAATCAAAATAAATGAATATTTACTTTACTTTTATTGGATACATTGCAAGTGGTTTTTTATCTTGTTTATTAATACCACAAGTATATAAAACATATAAAACGAAAAATATAGATGGTTTATCATCAGGTTTTTTATATTTTCAAGTAATAACAACTATATTATGGATAAGTTATGGAATAGGATTTTTAATAGAAAATGATATGAATGGTATACCAATATTAATAGCAAATATATCTTTACTGTTAAATTCAATTATACTATTGACTTTCAAATATATCTACAAATAATTACATAATATCACAGCACTTACAAGCAGCCGAATCCTATTGTGAAGCATCCCCAGACTGGAACCAAGGCTTTCCCTGCATAGAAGCTCGTGACATTGCATCATCAACAACGGGAACAACAGTGAGATTACAAATAGGTCCCCAGTTAAGCATCCAGCTATTAAGATGCGCAGCATCATCACACTCACAGATACAAGTTCCAGAAGAACCGGAAAGAGTATGCCATCTACCAAGAACCTTAATATGTTCTCCAGAGTCCTTAGCATCATCAGCAGGGGTCATTTTACCAAAAACATTCCAGCAGGCAACACGTTGATCTTGTGGGATAGTCCAATTAATTTGAAAAAGCATTATGTCTTATTAAAACATATTTCTTTTAAGTTATTATAAAAAACAATTTGAAAAAATTAATATTTAAATATAATCATTTTAAAATATACATAATGCATATTAGCGAATATTTAAATAATAATAATTATAAATCTCCTTACTTACATTATGCTAAAAATTATCTTTCTCAAAATGGTGAAGATGGTATTATAAAACAGATATTAGATGAATTAGATATATCTAATGGAAATGTAATGGAATTTGGAGCTTGGGATGGTGTATATTTATGTAATACATATTTATTATATAAAACAGGTAAATTTAATGCAATATTAGTTGAATCTAATAGTAGTAGATTTAATAATTTAAAAAGAAATACAGAAAAATTAGATAACGTTGAAATTCACAATTGTCTTATCTCTTCGGATAGTAAACATATTCATTCTGTAGATAATATAGTTGATAATAGTAAATTTAATATAAATAATAATAATTTTTCAGTTATAGTAATAGATGTAGATTCAATTGATTATTATATATGGGAGAGCATGCAAAAATATAATCCTATATTAGTTATTATTGAATGTATTAATGGGCGTAAAATAACAGATGAATATGTAAATAATGATGGTGCAACACTTTATTCATTAACAAAATTAGCTAATTCAAAAAATTATACTCTTATTTGTTATAATTTAAATGCATTTTTTGTAAGAAATGATTATGTTAATAAATTAAAATCTTTTAATAAGAATCTATCAATAAATGATTATGCAGCTCCTGTTAAAACTTTACAAAAAATAAATAAAGATGGTAATATAGTTATTCCTCCTGATAACAATACAAGATATTATCTAACACAAGAGTATAATACAATTGTGAAAAACGAATCTTCATAATTAAATCAATTTCTTACAGAAAAAAAATTGAAGTGAAAAAAGGAAAGTAAAAAGTTTTAAGAAGAAAGAAAAAGAAGATGTCCACTATGAACTTGAGCACTACCACCACGAGCACGGGAAGCACAATTCATACTCTAGAAGGTGAAATGACATTTGAGTTTAGCCAAATGATGAAGGAACTTGCACCAAATGGGGCAAATTTCATCTTTGGAGACCTTAAGAAGTCAATTCCGAAGATGGGCGCGAAGCTTGAACAGAGCGATATTGAAAACCTGACGAAGAATGGAACGACACGTGAGTTTTATGAAACAAATAAGATTTGGTGTTATCTCTGTGTGCGCCCAAGTGATTATTCAAGTTATATGTTCTCACCAGATGATTCGGAAAATCGTGATGATAATTTCGTGCGAATTCGTAAGAATGTGTTAAACTTTTATGCAAATAAGTTTGATATTTATATTGTTAAGTTCTAAATTAAAAATTACAAAACTATATTCTAAAAAATTGAAGCTTTTTTTTATGATTGAGAAGAAGTAATCAAAGGTACAAATGCCATTGTCTCCTTATAAAGTAATACCTACAATATTCAACAAGAAAAAAGAAGCTTGTTGTATATGCTTAGAAAAAAAGAAAGATTGTATAAAATGTGAAAATCCGAAATGCAGTGATGGTATAATATGCTTAAGCTGTGTAAAAAAAATGACTGAAGAACAGAGAAAAAAATGCCAAATTTGTAGACAAGAAACAGAAATATTTAAAATAAAACCAGTAAATTTAGTAACGGATATAGAAGACCAACACGTGATAGTGCGAAATAAAAAAAAATATGTATGTCCAGAGTCAATCCAAATTTGTCTATGTGCAATATTTATTGGAGGTTCAACATATGGATTTGGAATATTAACAATGTATTTAATAACAAATGATAATATAGGTTTAATGGCAAGGTCCTCAAACCCAGTACTATTTATGGTAATTGGAGGAATAGTAGTGTTATGTATATTAGCAGCTTGTTGTGGTTGTTATATAAAATTCAGAATGATGACAAGATAAAAATTGAAGAAAAAAAACATCTTATTTTTTTTAAAAAAGAAGATGGATCTAAGCAGTTTTAATTTGAGTGCAAATGATTTTATAGATGGTGGAAAAGTATTCGACTTCAGAATAAATTGGAAGAAAGGTAATACAGAAATTTCAGTGCTATCATATGTAGAAAAAGGAAATGATGATATTTATGAGCTAACAGTAAAAGGGAATTATGAGCGTGGAAGTTCAGCAAAAGTAACACTGACACACCCAAGTTTAAATTTAAGTAAAGAAAAAATGTTAGAAGTAGCGAAAACAAGTATGTTAGAAATTATACCATTTATGGTAGCAAACGATTATCCGGAATCGTTAATAAATGTAGCAAAAGATAAAAAAGCTAGAGAAAATGGGTGGCAATTGTTAAAACTAGGCAATGATGATTATGACCCAAAAGTATGGGAAAAATTTGAAGAAACAAAGTATTACAATGATCCCTATTGGGTTCATAATAATGGCGAGATTTGGCGACATACAGTAATGGGTTTTGGACCACCCAATATAAAGCTTAATCAGCTACAATAACAGTAATATCAGGTTCTAAGACATTAATTTTATTACCAACAGTAATAGGTATTGTATTAATTGGAGGAACACTTCTATCTTGGTTAGTATTATAACCAGAATCTTTTTCTTCAGTAAATAAGTGATTATCACTAATTGAATTAGCAGTATCATTATGATTTGTCCCAGAAGCACCGATAATGTTACTTATTTGAGTTCGAACGAAACAATTAAACCAAATAGAAGAACATATCCCAATAGTAGCAGCAATCATTAATAAAAGTAGTAAAACAACAGTCATTTGAATAATATAAAAAAGAAGATAGATTTTAATATTATTTTTTATGTTTATTATGGGTTTGTATTTCTAAAAGTTAATAAGTTCAGCAGTAAAATCTTCAACAAATTTAAAACCAAATCCAGGAATAGATACAGCTTTACCATAAACCCACATAGTAGAACATTGATTAGCAAATATAGCAGCAGGTGAAAGTTGGATAGTTCCTTCGTGAAGATGTGTAGGTCTTGTAGAATAACCAGTATAATAACCTAGCAGGTTACCATCTTTAGAATATACAGGCTCATTTTTCTTCATATTTGTAGTGAGATAATAAATATTCTTATAATTCATTTTTGTGTTATAAAAAAGTTTTATAAAAGTAGTTTCAATTTTCTAATCACTTAAGACGTGCAACAGTCCAAGCGATAACACCAACAGCAGCAGAAGCCCATATAGTGATATAATGTTTAGAAAGCTCAAACTGAACATAATTTACAAACTGACAAAAGGGAGAACCAAGGGTGAGAATATTTTTAGCAGCACCGATAAAACCAGTTCCGAAGCAATATGTTGTATAAATAAGAACAAGTGACCAATGTGCAAGAGAAGTAAGTAGAATAACAGAGATAAATTGTAATATAATTTTAAGTACACTAATAATAAGAGGATATTTAGATAGATAAGAATAAGCTTGAACGAACTTATCAATTACATAATTAATATTATTATCAGTCATTTTTAAATTAATATAGTTAGCCGATACAAGTTCAATTTTTTACAATTATATTTGTAAAATGATGATTATAAATGATTATATTATTATAATTTTTATTGGAGAAGAACTTAGAAACGGTTTCCTGTATTAAAACGTCAATAATTTTTTTATTTTTTTTAGGTATATATTCATTATCACTTTCATCATTACTATCATCATCTTCAGGGTATTCATTAATAAAAACATAATCTTCATCAATAACAAATGCCATTAATATAATAGAAAAATATAATTTTAAAATATAAAAATCTAATAATATTTAAAATGAGAAAACTATTATTATTAGCAATAATAATTCTTTTATTAGACAGTATATATTTAAAAGTGATAGGTCCAGGATTTAGTAAGATGGTATTAGGTATTCAGAAAAGTCCATTAAAGTTAAATATGGTATCAGCAGGATTTACATATTTATTAGTGATAGTTCAGTTATATTATTTTATAATTGAGAGAAATGGGAGTTTATTAGATGCGTTTTTATTAGGAATGACAACATATGGAATATTTGATTTTACGAGTATATCAGTATTAAAAGATTATAGTATTAAGATAGGGGTAATAGATATGTTATGGGGTGGTATATTATATACGATAACAACATATATATTAAAAAAAATCTAAGATAAATATATATATGTCATCGCAAGCAGCTTTTAGTAAATTAAAAAGAAAAAGTAAAAGTAAAGGTAAAAATAAAATAAGAAGAATAAAAACAATAAGAAGGAGGAAAATATCTCCAAGAAAAAGGCCAGGGTCACCATTATCAAATGAAATAAAAATAGAAGAATTAAATGTGGATACTTCACCAAAAGAAAGAATAACTCCAGTAAAAGAAAAATCATTAAAGCATTTGGCAATAGAAATGGCTAATAAAGAAAGTCAACCAAGCTGTATTGGAAAGTTTTGTAAAAATTTATCGAGTAAATTTACAAGAAGGCGAGGAGGTAAAAGAAAACGAAGAAAAACAAGAAAGAGGCGAAAAGGTCGCCGGGGGTCTCCCCCGCGAAGAAGATAAATTTTCTTAATGTATTATATATGTCATTAAGTGAAAAAGACCATGAATTAATTATACAGCATTATGGAAAGGTAATGCCGAAAACAAAAAAAGCAAAAAAAAGTAAAGCAGAGCGTATTGTAGCCCAAAAATTATGTTCTTGTATAAAGAAGATAACAAAGAAGAGCAGAAAGAAGCCAGTAAGATCTCGTGCGATAGGAATATGTTCGTATTCAGTAGTGAAAAATCGTGGAATGAAACATCATGGATTTAAATGTTCAAAGAGAAGTAAAATAAAAAGACTAAGTAAAAACAGAAAAATCAATTATAATAGACCATATAAATCGCGTCGTCGTAGAAGAAAAAAGACAAAGAAGAAAAGAAAGACAAAAAAAAATTGAAGTCCATTTTTGTTTTTTATGACAGGCACAACAACCTACCATAAATAACTTCAACACATCTCAACTACAAGAAAACATGTTCACCACAACTAAGACTACTCGTGAAAAGGCACTTGTAGCTGTTGAAGCTACCCAACGTGCAATGGGGCGGCACGTATGCTGCAAGAGTCAATACAAGTTCAAGTGCTTCTCTTGTGGTGAGTTCATCAACCGCGGCGACAAGATAACGAAGTGCAACAGGGCAACTACCGGAATGAAACTCCGTTACAGGGGTGCCGATAGTATTAATGGTCTCACGATGGCAGAGACATGCTTTTACCAGGGAGAATCAGGGAAAGACATGTGGGTTCACATCGGCTGTAATCCCTGTTACTGGGATTCGCTGCTGGAGAACAGTAACGAGTATTCACCTCGCGCTCTCCGCCCCATCTTGACGGGATGGGGGTGTAAGATTTCAAATGAGTTTCTTGATTGGTGTGATAGTTTACCAGGAAACGTGTTGCGATCTGAACCCCTCTTCTTTCAGATGAAAGGTTACCCACAGGAGAAACCGATGAAAAAACGCATCATTCACGCTGTCACACGATTTCAGACAATATGGCGCGGATATCTTTTAGACAAAGCACTTGAAATCGCACTCCAACAACAGCGCGAACAGCGCGAACAGCGCGAACAACGTGCCCGTTTTGCCCTCTCCCAAGAAGTGCTAAGAAACTCACCACAAGTAGGAGATCATATAGAAGTTCTTTTCAACAGAAACCAACCAACAGAAACAGTATATAGTGCAGAAGTTATTGAGGTACAATACCGTGGATGCGAGGATAATAAAATCAAAGTCAAATACCATTATGATGGTGAGGTGAGAAAGTATACAGGAAAGAAATTCAAGCTTCTGAAAAAAGAATGTGAGGAGCATAAAATGAAGCTAGGGATTGAGGCAAAGCTGACAGGAAGGCTGAATACAGCTGGCATCGGACTTATCCTTGGTGTAGCAAGAGCTGTCCCCCCAAATGAAGACTGGAGATATCACTACCCAGATGGAACCCCTGTAGAGTAAAAAGTAAGTATAACAAAATGACGTGTAGCTGACAACTACACTGAATGTTATGTGAAAACCCAAAAAAGAAAAAAACACAACACGATTTTTTTTATATGATGAATTCAAGTCAAAACACAATCAAAAAGCACCAAACCCAGAAAGAAGAGAAAACGAACAGGTCACTTGTTCAAATCAGGTTGTCCGGAATCTCACTTATGTGTGAAAATACATTAATATTGTTATTATTTTTTTAAAGGTGTAAAAGAATATTATTTAAAAGAATAATATTTTTTAAAAACTTATTATATAATGAAAACTTATTACTTACATATTTTTATAGTTTTAATAATTTTTATATTTGTTTACAATTTAATTATGCGTAAATTTAATTCATTTAAAAGAACAATTCAAGTAAAAAATATAAACTTAAAGCGAAAAGACATAGCTTTTAGAGATGAAAATAATATAAAATATAAATGGAAAAATAGTTTTATATTCGGAAAATATAATTTTTCTGAAGTTTTAAAAATAAGAAAAGGAAATAAACTAACAATAAAAGGATATACAATATATTATTTACCATTCTTAAAAGAAAACATTGTTTACGATATATTATAGTTACTTATTATATATGATTGAAAGCTTATTTTTCATTTTATTTTAGGGGGTATATTGTTTTCAAGTATATATTATATCGCCGCATCACTACCCAGATGGCACCCCTGTAGAGTAAAAAATAAGTATAACAAAATGACGTGTAGCTGACAACTACAGTGAATGTTATGTGAAAACCCAAAAAAGAAAAAAACACAAAAAGAAGAGAAAACGAACAGAAAATTGAAGTACTTTTTACAGAGAGTTAGGGACCAAAACAACATCAACTACAAAACTCAACACAACTCAAACAATATGTCTCTCAGCACTTACACCATCGAGCAGATTGCGGATATGCGTCAGCGGCGCATCACTACCAAGTCTCACTACAAGATGACTTGTGGGTGCTGTGGCAAGACCATCCACCGCGGCGATGAGATCACACAGGTGGTCGGCATCAAGGGCCGGCTGAGAACCCGAGCCGTGGAGTTCACCGAGACCAAACTCGCACGACCCGACGATCCCTATATCTATATGCCAACACGGAATAGGTGGGTTCATCTCACCTGTCGCCCACAGCATTTCCAAACCTGGGGGTGGTCTCCTGGATACAATGCAGGTTTTACTGCCTATTCTCAGAATCTTGACCGGCGCATCGCGGTTGCCTGCTTTGACCCTGATTGGGGTGAAGACATCGCCAATATTCCTCACCCAGACTGGACGTGGCAGACTGATCGCCTATCAGAAGCTATCATTCCACTCCAGCGAATGGTGAAAAGGAAGAAGTGGAAGAAGCAGGTATTCGATGCTTTGGCGATGCTGGATAAAGCAAATGAAGAAGTAATATACAAATGGCAAAACGACCATATGTATCAGGTCGGGGGCTATCTCAGGATTTATTTTCCCCGAAAGACCATCAATCCTGCTTGGCCTCCATGTGATGAAGGATACCGGATTAGTTGGGGCGAAATGGTAACCAAGGCTGTTCGCACACTGGATCACGCGTATTGTAACTGGAAAGACGATTGGCAATTGGAGATATTTAAACAACTGCGAAAGAAGTACGCCAAATAAACAAAAAAAACAAAAAAATACAAAAAAATACAAAAAACCCAAACATTTTTTATGATAAGACAGAGTTAAATTCTTTTATAAGCTCCTGCTTAGAAATAGAGCGCGGACCAACTGTATTATTTTTACTTTTATAATCAATATTATCTAATAAAAAAAGTAACTCACTATCAAACAAATTAGCATGATCATTAAAACGTATAAAATAGTGTGATTGCTCTGATCTAGTTTCATAATCAGAATAAATTTTACCAGCATATACACCAACACGTCGAAAAGCAAAATGTGGTGAATCAGATTTTTTAACAAATGAGAAATGAATAGGAGTTAGCTTAGGAGGAATAGTTCGGTTAAAATTTTTTTTCTGCCAAATTTGAAAAACACAAGGAACAGAATGTGGTTTATCATCAATAATAAAAGAGTCAATTGGTAATTCAATCTGATGAATAAGATGAAAGTTTAATGGAAAATATTTTTTCATACTATTTTTTTTAAAACTCTTAGGTAAAATAAATGATATAGAATTAGCAAAAAGTGAAGATTGTTTTATAAATTTAATTGCAGTAGAGGATTGTCTACCAAATGGTGGATTACCAATAATATGTATATTATGATATGTATTATAAACAGAATCATAATCAAAAGAAAGAAAATTAAGTTGAGTTACAAGAGGATGTTTTGGTTGAATATCATAAAAAACAGAATAACCAGGCAATTTACTAATAAATGGAATAAAAGCACCACTACCAGCCCCAGGTTCAATAATAAGATCATCATTAGTAATAGAAATATTTTGTTTAAAAAGTTGAACACATAATGAAGCAATTTTAGTTTTAGTATAATATTTATCAGTAGTATCTCTTTTTAATCCAGTTTTTTTTTGCATTTAATATAAATATAAATTTATCAATAAGTGAGTTTTATAATTATTTTATAAGTAATATATAAGATGAAGATTTTATATGTTGAAAAATTAATATCAGATAAAAAAATGGAAACACTAGGAAATACAAAAATAAAACCATCTCAAATAAAAATGATTATAAACGAAGATGCAGATGTATATACGAAGGAAGGGAAATTATTATTAAAATTTAGAAAAGGAAGATTGCGTAAAAAACACACATCAGCATATTGGGATGCAACAAGTAATTATACAATAACAGCAAAAACAAAAAATCGTGGTTCAACAACAGGAAGTCAAATAAAAGATGTAGGACACAATCCAGCAGTAATGTCATCGATTATAGGATATTTTGATAAATATGGACCACATCAAAAGCATGAATTCAACCAATTAAATGTAAAACACCCATTAGAATTAAGAGAGACAAGTTTTACAAGATTATATCCGGAAAAATTCAAAAAAACATTTCCACTAATAAAGGAAATAAATAGTTTATATAAAAAATTAGTTCCAAAAGCATACGCTAGGCAATATAAAAAGGCAAGAGAAACTCATTTTAAAGTACCAGGAACAGCATTTACAACAATAACAACAAATATAAATTTCAAAACATTTATTCATACAGATAAGGGAGATGATGAGGAAGGGTTTGGTAATTTATCAGTAATAGAGAGAGGTAAATATTCAGGTGCAGAAACGTGTTTTCCACAGTATGGTATAGGAGTAAATGTAAGAGAAGGAGATATATTATTTATGGATGTTCATGAGTGGCATGGTAATCTACCAATGAAGGCAGAGGGTAAAACGAAAGCAGAAAGAGAAAATGTAAAAAGAATGTCAATAGTATGCTATTTAAGAACAAATATATGGAAAAGATCAAGGAAGTTACCAAAAAGTTTTAAATTAAAGCATCTGAATAAGCTTAGGAAATTAAAAAAGCGTTATTTTGTAAAAACGAGAAAAGCATTTGCAAAAAAGAAAGGTATAACATATAAAAAAATTTATAAAAAGGGTTGGACTCCATTAAGACAAGGTGGAAAACATAAAACAAGAAAACTAAGAAAATAAATTGATATTATAAATTAAAAATTTAATTAATTAATAATATGTCATCAACAGAAGCACCAAAAATAAATAAAATGTCAAGGCATATGGGAGAATATAGAGAAGTTTTATTTAAAGATATTAGAAACTTAGGAAAATTTTATGCAGCACAAGCACGGCAGCATTTATATAAAAGAGAACTTTTAGATTTGAAACATCTTCCAGAACTTCCAGATGAGATAGCAGAAAAGATAGCACTATTATGTTGGAATCCGTGGTTATTATGTCATTGGAGACCATATCAGGCATAAACTTTAGAATCAATATAATGTTTAATAATTTCATATGTTTTGAAGGAAACAGAATTAACAATAACAGATCTTAACGCACAAACAGAATATCCACTCCAAAGTTTTTTTTGATTAATAGCATCTTTCACAGAAATATTTTGAGAAATTTGTCTAGAGCGTATAACATCAATAGGATATGTTCCAGTCCAATTAATAAGACCAGCTAAACCACCTGCAAAAAATGGGTCTAATCCATTATTTTTAAAATAATGATATGAAGAAAAGAAAAGAGGCATTGCTATTATTTCTCTAGTAAATGTAGCATAGAATCCTTTATTTTTAGTAAAATATTCAAGTTTTAAAGGTTGAAATGTTTGTTGTTTAATTTTACCGATATCAAAAATATAAACAATTGGAGTGACAGCTACACCGGAAATAACACCTGACAGTATAGAACTATTTGTATAATTATATGTTCTTTCATAAATAGGAAAAACAGTAAAATTAAAAAAGGTTCCAGAAACAAGTGGAAATTTCCATCCTCTATAAAAATTGAAAAAAGATAATCCTTTTAATGGAGTTTTGTTTTGAAGTAATACTTTTGCAGTATCAAATGGATGTCCAACAAATGTTTGAACTATACCAACAAACGCTCCAGAAATAAAGTCACTCATAAATATACATTAATATAATATTAAAACTTAAAATTATATTAAAAAACTATTTATGAATATTGGATTTTTAGTTCCATCAACATCAAATAAACAAGAATGGAATAAAATAGAAGATTGTTTTTTATATAAATATTTTTTAAAAAGTTTATATGATACACTCAGTAACAAATTTAATTATACAATATATTTAGGTATAGATTATGATGATGTTTTTTATAGTAAAGAAATAATGGATGAAATAAAAAAAACTATTGAAGATAAAAACAGAGAGAAAAAATTAAATATAAAATTAAAAGAGATAAGAATAATAGATATAGAAAAAGGACACGTGACAGAAATATGGAATAAATTATTTATAGAAGCCTACAGAGATAAAATGAGATATTTTTTTCAGTGCGGAGATGATATATATTTTGATAGTAAATTAAATAAAGGAAAAAAAATGTATTGGTTGGATAGATGCATTGAAATATTAGAAAAAAATAGAGGAATAGGAATTGCAAGTCCAATATGTTTTCCGAATGATAAAATATTAACTCAAACATTAGTATCAAGAAGACATATGGAGATTTTCAAATTTTATTTTCCAAAACAAATAAAAAACTGGTATTGTGATAACTGGATAAATAGTATATACAAAAATCATTTATATGTTTTAAAAGATTATATAATAGAAAACAGAGGTGGGAAACCAAGATATAATTATATCCACCAACCGCCTGAAAATTTAAATAATCTTACAAAATTAGGTAGAAAATATTTGAAACAATACTTAATAAAAAAAGGTTTAGAGAAAAAAGTAAGTAATAATAATGTGAGAAAAATGATATTTTAAAAATAAATGAAACATAAATTCCTCGTTAGTCTAGGTGGTTAGGATACTCGCCTTTCACGCGAGCGGCACGGGTTCGAGTCCCGTACGAGGAAAAATACCAGTATTCCCGAGCGGTCAAAGGGGACAGATTCAAGATCTGTTGCTTCGGCTTCGTGAGTTCGAATCTCACTACTGGTAATTAATGGCGCCATCGTCTAATGGTCAGGACGCTGGTCTTTGAAACCAGTAATCCGGGTTCGATCCCCGGTGATGCCACAAATATTATTAAATAAAAGATAAAATAAATACTTATATTAAGTATGTCAGATAGTATTACATTTATTTCAGATGATCCAGAAAGAAAAGCAATAAGTGATAGCTGGTTTGAACAATTATGTTCTGATAAGATGATAGATGGAAGACTAAAGCCAGAAGTGATAAAAGAATATAGTGATTTAAGAAAAAAACCTTTGGAGACTATCTTGCCTGAAAGAGAGAGAGCACAGATTATCCAGGATATAAAACGAGCATTATTAATTAAAAGAGATAAAACGATAGTGCAACTGGATTTTTCAAATTTACATTACGTAAGAATGCATTATATAATAAGCATATTAACAAATAAATTAACAGAAAAATATGGAGACAATGGTAAATATCTTCAAACATACACAACTATGTGTTGGATTTTATATTCTTACATGGGAAATAATGAAGAAATAAGCAGTGTAGAAATAAGTGGTAAAAAAACTCCGATAACTGATAAAGAAGTAAAAACATTTTTGTTATTATTTAAAATAATATGTGATATTGAAGAAAAACTAGGTCTTTTTGGCTCACCTAAAAGAAGTAAAAAGAATCCCAAACTAATGAAATGTGTAATAAATGGATATTTAAAAAATGAAAAATTTAAAGATAGCCTCAATCAATTTGGAAAAGATACAATTGGACAACCTTTTTATCTAGTAGATGAAGGACCATTTGCTTTTTTTGCATTCACTTCCAATAAAAAGGGCAAGGAAAGAGATAGTAAATCAAGATATTTTCTAGAAAAAATAACTAGTAAATCAATTGTAAATAATAAATTTGACCCACTTATAGCAAAACAATACGTATATTTTATTTTAAGACATAAACTCAAGTCCGCAGAAGGTATTAAGCCTACTTTAGAAGAAAATATAATGGAAAATCGTGATTTTATTAGCATTTCAATGTTAGAAAGTGAATTTATAGACGAGTTTACAGGAAAAACTTTAAAATCTTTGGAAAAAATATGTTCAAGTGAAAAAATGGCTGACTATACGAATAATAAAGAACTTTGTTACTGTAAACCACAAAGTGGTGCAGGCAAGAGAAAAAGAAAGAAAACAAGAAAGAAAACAAGAAAAAAAAGAAGAAAATGTAGTAAAAAAAGATTAAAAAAGAAGATGATTTGTCATAGAGGCACCAAAAAAAGACTAAAAAAATTAGAAAAGTATACAAGAAAATTAAAATTAAGATTAACAAAATGTAGTAAGAAGCGATTAAGTAGATGGAAAAATTGAAGTTGATTTATGATATTAGTGAAATCATAAACCAACAACACAAACACTATCCAAACAAGCAACACAAACATGAAGTTCTTTACAACACTCATCATCTTTCTTACAATCTGTGCGAAGGTAAGTGCAGACTTTTCATCTGCCTTTACAGCAAGCTATATCGCCACAGATATTACATCAAAACTAAATAAAAAAATAAATAAAAAAATAAAGGCAGACCATACCGAAGTGTTACTTTCAGATTGTTATAAAATTAAGACACCACCCTCAGTGTTTGAGAAGGATATAATTATTCCGATGGAGACAGCAATGTATCAAAAAAAGATGGAGAATGCACATAATGATACAAGATTTAATTGGAAACCGAAGTTTAGTAGATGTGATAATGAAATAACTTGTAACTATGAAATTATTAACCCCTACGCAGATCTAGCAAATTCATTCATACTGAATCTTATATTTCTATTCATTCTAACAAATATGGTATGCGTTTGTCTTTGTGGGACGGATAAAGAACGTTCAGAACTATCAGGTGTTATATGTGGTTCATTCTGTCATGCAGTTATCAGCAGTCTAATAGATGATGAAAATTAGATAAAAGACATAAATTTAGTAATATTATAAAACTTTATTTTTTTATGATTATAATATAATAATGGAATCTGTATTAATGCAAAATCTAAAGGATTTAAAAAAAAATTTGGTCATGAAACCTATAAGACCCCAAAATGTAATAAGAAATTGGGGAGATATAAATAAAATATGTAACAGATTAATTGACAGTCTCTCACCCAAAAGAGATATGGAACTTTCACAGAAAGAAAAAAACAAAGAGCGTTTAATAATAACTATAAGAGACATAGTTCGTAAATATTTATCAGACTATAACCGTACACGTGGGAGAGAAGGTAAACCAGAAAAAAAAATGATACCAATGGTAGATAGATTTATAGGGAAACTACAAGAAATTTTAGAAGATGAAATTTCTTCAAATAAAGGTATTTCGCATCCACAAGTAGATAACGACCCCGAACGACCAAATAGTGCATTAGCAACTTTATTAGCAAAATCAGAATCAGGTTCTTCACGTGGTTCTTCACCAAACTCAGATCCGGATTCTTCACGTGATTCTCCATTACCTATGGACCAATTTAATATTCCAGAAGGAAGAGGTGGTGAGTCAAAAGAAAGAATATATCATATCAAGAGATTAGTAGAAGATGATGAAATAAGAGAAAGACGAATGGAGCAAAGGTCTCAGCGTTTAGCTAGACAATTAGCAGCAAGCCGACAGGACGATGATGAAAAAACAACCTGTTCAGGTTCAGGTTGCGTAATAACAGGTGGACGCAAGAAAAAATCCCGTAGAAAGAGGAAAAGAAAAAGAAAAAAGAAAACAAAAAGAAAGCGCCGAGCAAGAGGGCGAAAGACTAGGAAAAATATTTTAACTATATTTAAGGAAGGTAGAGGAATAAAGAAAACACCAAGAAGAAGAGGTAGTAGTAATTATACACAAAAGCATAAGCCATCGCCAAGGGTAAGATCAGCATTTCATAAATCAAACCGATAAACTTTAATGAAATTTTTATCAAAGTTTATCTTTTACGAGATTTTTTATTACGTTTACGCTTATTTTTATGAGTTCTTTTGTGTGTTTTAAATTTATTTTTATTTCTAGTTTTATATTTTTTCCTATATTTTTTTCTAGTCTTACCCTTACCAGTTTGTTTTATAAATTTATTATATTTTTGTATTTTTTCAACCATTAATATTGCATCATTAAATTCCTCTATTGAGGGAAAATCTTTCATATTTATAAATTTATATTTTGTTTTTATTTTTTTTATTTCAGCTCGAGTTAAACCATCAAAAGGATTAGATAAAGTAGTCTTTTTACTTTCACCACCACCTTCACCAAAATCAACAGGACTATCTCTATCACTAGAACTTGATAAAGTAGGACTTGCCCCATCTCTCTCTTTTTGTATTGGGGTATTTGCTCTACTTTCAACTTTTTGTAAAGAGTTAATTTGTTTAAGCCAGGAAAGTATTTTTTTACGATAAACATTAGGTTCTCTAGCAGCTATTCTAGACATAAAACCATCACCCTTTGTAATATTTTCTTTTAAAATTTCTTTTAGTTTTTGAAGAGTTAAATAATTTAATGGAACATCTGTTCCCGGCATTTGCATTTTTGCATAATCTTTATCTTTTGTTAGAGTTTCACTAGGTGAAAAAGAAAACTCCAATAAAGGAAAATATTTAGATTCGGTTTCTAAAGAAACTTTTATTGGCACAGTTGGATCAATACATAATGGTTGGTTTAAATCATCTTGCCAAGTATCACGATGTTCACAATAACTTGTATATCTACCCTCAGCTTCCATCCTTGAACCTTTAAGCACATCAAATTTAAACTCTTTACTCATTTTCCTCTGAATATCACTCCATAATCTAAGTTCACGATATATTTTGAATCTAGCTTCAGCTACCCATTTTCCTTTTTGATCTTCTGATATTGGTTTAAGTGGATAAACCTTAACATCAAAATCAGTAGTTTTATGACCTGATCTTCGTCCAGTAGAATGATGTGCTTTAACAGCAGCACCACCAACAACTACAAACAAAAAAGGGATATCATCTTTATTATTAATAAAAGATACTAATGATGCCATTTCAGATTTGTGTGTTTCAAATAATTCAACAGCCTTTTTTCTTTCATCATTTTCATCAGTTATACTTAAACCTTCATTTGCTCTAAGAACGTTCAAAACACATTCTATATATTTTTTCATAGGTTTAATACCATCTGTTATATTTAAACTTCTATAAAAAGACAACGGGGGGTGTGGTCCAGCTTGAAAAAGATTATGAGTACCAGTTCCACCAGCAATAATTTCACATTTTTGAAGTTCGGTTAGCACAACATCATCATCTTGTGGTTCTGGTTTAAATGGTATTTGTTTTTTAGACTCTCCACCTCCTGCACCAGAAGGTTGTTCATCAGATTCCGACTTTAAAATAATTTTTTTTTTGGCTATTTTACCTTTTTTTTTCATTTGAATTGCTCTCATATTTGCTTCTCTTTCTTTTTCCTTTTCTCTCTTTTTTACTTTTTCATTCTGTGCAATTTGTTTGGCCTTTTTCTCTTCTTCATCAAGCTGCTTTAACAATTCCATTTCATTTTTTTTTGCTATTTCTATTGCTTCTTTGCTTTCTAATTTTGATTTTTCTATTTTATCTCCCTCTGATTTATAAAAATTCAATATAATTTTAATATTAGCTAAAATTTTTTCACATATATTTTTTTGAATAGTAAGAACATTAAATGCTTTTTCACTTTCAGCTATTAATAGTCTAAAAGCATATTGTTTTTCAGCAAATTCCTTTTTTGCTTTCTTTTTTTTTATAGGATCAACTATAGAAAGAATAATTGACTTATCTATATCTAAAATATCTTCTTTTTCTCTAATCGCATTAGTTTGTTGTTCAAGAACATTATCAAATTCTTTTTTTGTCTGATTAAGAAGATAGGAAATAACAATATTAAATCTAGATAAACTTTTTTTTAATAGAACCTCATTTTCTTTCATAAATTTTTTTTTTCGGTTTTCATAAAGATTTTGTTTTTTATAAAGTATTGTAGTCATAGTATCAATTTCTGCAAGAGGAATAGGACCAAAATGTACACTTTTCATATATTCAATTGGTTTTTTCAGTTCAATATCCCGAATAAAACTCTCAATTTTTTCACTGTTTTTTGAAATCTCTGATAATAATTTTTCATCATCAACACCTTTTCTAAAAATACCTGATAAATCGTTTAATCTAGAATTAAATATTTGCTTCACCATTTTTTGAAATCCATTGAATTCTTTTTCTTTCAAATTAGCAACATCACTTAGATATGAATTTTTAACAATATGATGATACATAGACATATGACCTCTTGGAATAGCTAATAATTGATGTAATGTAGAAATAGATACAGTAAGCAACCCAGTTCTGATATGGTCTTTGAGAGTATTTATAAATATTTCTCTAGGAGTAATGCTCCATTCTAATTCATTTTCAGATAAAAAGGTATGAAATACTTGTGTAAAAATAGCAATTTCTTTTGTCATTTCATTTTTTTTTAAATCATCCAAAGAACCTTTGTTTCTAATTTTGTCCATTAAAGAATCAATATCAATAAGAGTCTTCAAAATAATATCATATTCAATCATATGATGATGTCTTATAAATTTTTGAAATAACAAATTGTATTTTTTTTCTAATTCTTTATTTATTTTTCCTTTACTATCTATAACCGCAAGTGTCTTTTTAAAATCATTTCCTTCTCTTTCATTCCAACTATTTATCAAAAATCTTCTAGTATCAAATGTAGATTCATTAAAAATTCTTAATATTATTTTTTTATCATACTGATTAGAGCCTATATGTTGTGCTATCATAGGTCCAAAATGTAAAACTTGCTGGTCAGTAGTAAGTGAACCATAATCATAATATTGTGTTTCAGCACTAGAATCACTTTGAACAGTTTTTGATTCACCACCACCGCTATCTAGAAGCGGCGCATTACTTCCCTTTACAGCTGATTTTACACCGGAAACATTACCAATGTTTCGATCATTTGTTACTCTTTCACATTTATCTTTTTTATAACAATTTTTAAATTTTCTACCAGAACCACAAAAACATTTATCATTTGGTTTAAATTTAAGTTTTGGACCAAATATTTTTTTTAATTCGGAAAGTAAAGTAGGATTTTGCTTAAATAATCTTGTATTTAATAGGCTTTTGTTATTTAATGCTTTAAACTGAGAATACTTATCCAAACTTTTAAATATTGTTATAATTTTATTTGTATTGGGATGTTCACTAAAAACTTCTGATAAAAGTGCCATATCTTTATTGTTTCCTATAACTGTTGCCATATTTAATATATATATAAAGATATATTAAATATATTAAACTTTTATTTGAATAGGTTTTAAATTAAGTTTGTTTGTATAATGAAGATAATTATAAATATTTACACTAAATTTCCTTAGAGTCCAGGTAATAAACCATCCTCCCATAGAAGACATAGGTTTAGAAAATCTAAACCAGTTACGTAGAACATAATAAGTAACTACGATAGCAACAGATGCTACGATACCTTCAACAATATTTTCAATAGTTAAAATTGTGATATAAGACATTACTATATTATAGTTATAAAAAAAATCAAACATTTTGTTTAACAGGAATAATAATATTAATAATATTATTAGAACTAAAACCAATAAGTTGTTTTTTTTTTCTAAGTTTCCACTTTATTTTATAAGTTTTAGAACGCATATCATTATACTTAGTAACTATTTGTTTTACTGTTAAATTATCTGGTGGTATATTTTTTTTAAAATCCTGAAATTCTTTTTTAATTTTTTTTTCCTTTTCTTCTAGCTTTTTAATATCATTCATTTTTTTTTGCAACTCTTTTGGAGCAGTTTTCCTACGTGAAAAAGCACGTAATCTTTTATACTCAGCAAATGCTCTATCTCTATCACGCCAAGAAACCTTTTCAAGATCTTTAAAATTATTAACACCACAATTATTACATAATGGACAAGAACTTTTTTTCATACGAAACCAAGTCATAATACAGTTTGTATGAAAAACGTGTGAGCATTCAGGTAAAGTATACATATCACCAGAAAGTTCATCATGACATATAGCACAAATATCATCAAATTCATTACTTGACATTAATTTTATATAGTTAAATCTATTTAATTTATAAAATTAAATTATTTAATTATAATCAGCATTCCAAGGTGTAACATCATTTTGTTAATTATCCGAGTCATCAAGCCCAGACACATAATCATAATCTTCTTGGTCTACACCATCATAATGGTAATCACTATAATGATTTTTTAATTTTCTAAGCCAGTAACTAGCCATTATAGCAGATTGGGGATCAAGGTTTGAAGAAACAGACCATCCTTTTGTAATATATTGTCTTATACCAGCTTCAACAGATACAGTCCATTGATATTTTTTTTTAAAATCTTGCTCTGGACAAAGAGGATTATAAGATTTATTTTCATTGATTATTGCGATAACCTTATCAATACGGCTATCTCCACCAATAATTTCATTAAACTGAACAAGATAAATAATATAATTGGGATCAGGAACACAATTCTGTTTTAAAGTATACATATACATATCCCAATGTATAACAGATATTGGTATAATATCCTTAAAATAAACATTTTCACCAAGTTCATTAAGATGTTTTTTAGTTGGTGCTAGTGCACCATCAGCACTTCTTTCTTTTATTCCAGTTAGCCACAAAATTACTTCTTTTCCAATAAAATTTTCAATATCATGGATAATTCTTTTATTTCCACAAGAAAATACTAGAGTATGAATACTATTAGAAGTCATATTATAATTTTAGATATATAACCCTATATATTTAAATCAATTTATTAAATGTTACATTATTTTTTGTTTCTAAGAGCATTATTGACAATTTCTGTAACTAATTGATAAGACATTTTTTTAGAGAAACTATTACCAGAAATATCTTTATTCTCTTTTTTTATCTCTGTAACAACTATTGTAACGTTGTTTTTGTTAGATGTACCAAACATTATAAAGTAGAAAAATATTATTAATTTTACAGAATAAAAAATTGAAATTAGAGTAATCGCTTAAAAATGAAATAACATAAGTCATAAATGGATATTCCAGAACTATCAGAAAAACAAGGAAGGTTAAAAGAGTATATGATTATAAATCCAAATGGAGCAACTATTAAAGAGATAATGTTAGCTTCAGGATTTACTGAGGAAGAATTCTTGTTTTCAAATAATCTAATAAAAGAACATCCAAACACATTTTGGGGACTAGATTATTACCATTTTGAGAATAATAGATGGATTAACAAATCAGATTCAAAGAATCATATAGATGAGATAAAAAGATTACGGTTTGAAATTAAGAATTTAATAAGAGAAAATGAGTTACTTAAGGTAAAATTGGGGTATATAGGAAACTCAAAAGAAAATGTATAACATCACTAGGTAAATTAGTATTATTTAATAAAATATTTTTTTTAAAATAGTAAATAATTTCATTAGATAATAATAATCTATTTTTCCAAGTAAAAGTATTAATAACAGGAAACAAACAGTCTTCAGAAATTGTTTTAATTTTATATCCAATTATAATTTTTGCAGCATTTTTTAAAATATAAGGTATTTTTTTTTGAATTAAAATATCTTCGCAATGACCAGGAAATATTAGGGTTTTATATGGTTTTAGATAATTTTTGAATTTAATATCATTAACTATGATTTTTTTATCTAATTCGTGTTTAAATATAAACATTTATAAACAAACAAGATAAAATAAATATATTAATTATATAAAATGGATATTGAAAGTGCTTGTAATATATATTTGGAAAATCCAACAGAATCAAAATTACCACATGAATTATCAACATTTAAATCAAGAACATATGCTTATCGTGAAGTTTTATTTAAAAAAATGGTTACAAAAATAGGTCTAATAAAACTATTTTTATTAGAAGAGACTGGTGAACTTATAACTTTAAAAGAACTTTTTGACGAACAGGATTTGGAAATAGATGAATTGATTTATCTATTTTACAATATGACAGAAAAAAAAATTAAAGAAGAAAGAGAAAAAGAAGGTAATTTTAATGATTTATTAATAAAATCAGTATTAGATTTATTTAAAGGCAATAAAGACCGAATAATACAATACTTTAATAAAACCCTTGATATTACAGCAAATATTTTAGATTTTGATATTTTTTTAGAACAAATAGGAGATTTAATAAAAAAAGATTTGGAAATGATTTCAAAATTATCTGATAAAATAGATGATATTCAAATAGAAGTTTTAGAAATGTTTATTTATTTTGTATATAAAAATCTAGTTATAACCGATACCTTTATAATAGGATTTAATAATGATTATAATAAAAAACAAAAAAATGAGTTTTCTGAACCAGTAGGATTATTTGATGAAGACCTTATTTCATATATAAGTAATTTTTATCAAATAGTAAAAAACGAAGTAGAGAAAGATCCAGTAAGCCAAAAACTTTTTTTATTTGAACTAATGGTTTCCTTTTTTTTATCAAAAGATTTTGATAGAAACACAATATTAGAAATTTTAGATAATGATTATCATATTTCATTAGAAGATTGTTCGAGAAATTTAGAAATCGTATTTTTTGATGATTATAAAGAAGATTTTTCAGCTCCTTTAGTACTAAAAATGGGGAAAACAGAACTAATAAAGGGAAATAGTGAGGAAATTGACAGTGCTGGCGAATCAAAAAGTAGAAAAAAAAATGTAATGAGACGTGGAAACTGGCACGCATCAATTCCTAAACTTTTATTAGATATAATTATTTATTATGATATAAGGTATGCTGTAGGAATAATTTTATATTTGACTGATCTTTGTAATAAAAATGGTATACAAATTAGTAAGCAAATAATGCAGCCCAAACAGTTCAAAATAGCATTAGAATGTTTATATAATGGTTGTATGCCATTTGTATTAAATCCCAATAAAGATTTAAATGTATTACCATTTATGGAATCCGTTTTTCAATTACATGATATTGAATATAAAGAAAGTGAAAAAGTAAAAGGTATGACGTGGTGTAATTTATTTTCAAGTCCTAAAATTTCAATAGATGATTTAAAAAGAGATTATCACTGTATTATGCCTGCAAAAAGAAGATTAGATTACATATTAGCCGATAAAAAAAAGGGAAATTTATATGAATTATTAGCATCATTAATAGATGAAGATAGGAAAATGGTAAAAAAAGAAGATGATTTATGGGCAAAAGGAAAATATAGTTCTGTTTCTTGTGAAAAAATAGGCTTAACACAAAATACTAGTCATTGTAGATTATGTGGAGGTATTTATATTCGTAAAACAGAAGGAAAAAAATATTCAGATAAGGATACAATATTTGATGAAACATTTAATGACGAGAAATTAAAATTATATTGGTTATTATATAAAAAAATAAATAATTTAGAATTTAAGGTTAAAAAATCAGAAGCAACACGAAGAAATTCCCTGGGAAGAGAGATAGATGAAATAGATTATGATATAGATGATATTACAGATGAACAATTAGATACATTAAAGTTATGTAAAGAATGTGTTTTAACAATGTTAGATGAAATAAAATTTATAATAAAACATTACTCTGAAAGTAATTTAATAACAATGTGGGAAAAAATGCTACAACAAATGTATCAAGAGCAAATTTTTTCATTGAAAAAATCAGATGGAGGAAGTGTTATAGCGGACGAAGATATTGATTGGGAGTTGGAGTCTAAAGATGACTCTAGTGATTCCGATAGTAGCACAACTAGTGATGAAGGTTTTGATAATACTAGTGTTTTTTTAAGAACTGAGACAGACGAAGGAGAAGATGAAATTAGATTACCAGTTGGTACAGGCGGTGAATCAAAATCATAGATTATTTATCTTCTTCTCATACGTCTTCTAGGCATCATAAAATCTTCATAGTCATAATACTTATAGAACGTTAGAATCATTATTAAAGCAAATATAAATATCAAAATAATAATCGAAAATAAAGCCATAAACGCAGATGATATCAAGCTTTCGTTTGTTTTTGTATCATCTATTACATAATAAAAGAAGTAGAAGAATAAACTATAAATAGATAGTATAATTAATCGTATTTGTTCCTTTAGTTCCATTATTTTATCTTAAAAAAAATTTTATAGATAAAATAAGTTCAATTTATTAGTCCCAATCACAATCATCATCTTCATCCTCTTCATCACTATCCTCCTCATCAGAATTCCATTCCCCTTCATCGCTACTCAAAATTTCACTAATTACTTCTGTATCTTCACTATCTTCACCAACCACGAAGTCATCATCATAAGGTCTCCTAAATTCACTATCACAACTTGTTCTTTTTTCCCAATCATTATGTTCTCCACGGTCATACCCCATATCGAAACGGTCACAACCAGCAACACCAGCACCAGGGACATATTCTTCATCTTGTAGACGTCTTACCATCTTAGTCTTTCTACCAGAACGCGTAGTATGACAAGTAAAGTCAAGACACCTTTTATGAAATATATGGTTGACACAGGGGTCAGGTTTATAAATAAACCCCAGAATAACACTTGTGATATCCTCACTAGCTTGTTTGATTGGAAGCCAATTATGTAGTAAATTAGTTAACCATTCACGGTGGTTATCTTCAGAAGTAATAACAAGATCATCAGGGCGGATTTCATCAGAGCACCAAGTACAGTATCTAGTGTGTTCGTGAAAGTAACGCGTCGGGAATACAGACATGTTTATAGGTTGGATGAAATGTGTTTGAATTGAAAAAGCACTTCAATTTTGTAAAAAAATCGGTACTCTTTAAGTTTTTTATTTTTATTTAGTTACATCATCATCAAACCAGAAAGTTCTTCGAGTTCAGAAATAGCATTTTGCATATCTTCTTCTTCGGTAGTCGCCTCAATAATAACAGTTCTTGAGCGACGGCGTGGTTTCCAGGCATTTTTTGATAGTTTTAGTGCTAGAAATGCAGCATTTACTTCTGCTTCGTGCTGTTCAGCAGTTTTAATCCAGTTAATACCAGGACGACCAATAGTATATTCAGCAATGACGGCTGGGTTGGGTTTCATAAGTAGGTCAGGGTCATCGTGTGAAAATGACACACGTTTTATCAACAAAGCCATTTTTATATAAAGTTAAGATATTAATATAATGTGAGATTGTTAGTATTATATGATAATCAGTAAAATAGTACTTCAATTTTCTGAAAAAAACACAAAAAAACACAAAAAAACAAAAAAATTGAAGTACTTTTTCCAGATAAATTGAAGTCATAAAACATTATTAAGCTCTTAAGACAAAACTCGAACACAACAACAATGATGAACACTGAACTTACTACTGCTCAGAAGCGTGCGGTGAAGCGGATGGGACTTATGAGAGAGGCACAAAGCCTAGGTGTAAAAGTTGAACAAGATTCAGGCATATGTGCTATTCAAGACGCCATTAAGGCTTACAAGCGTGAACTACGTGAAGCTGCGAAGCTTGACCGTGACTGTGAGAAGGAGCGTATCAAAAAGGAGAAAGCAGCTGCTAAGAAGAAGAAAGTTCAACCGATTTCACTGAATGGTGATGGGGAGAGCAAAAGTCCTACACCTACGAAACAGGAGGAGGAGGCGCTTGAGGTTCAGATGGATGACATCCTTGCTGAGCTAGAGAACGACCTTGCCGCGCTTCAGATTGATGAGGAAAAGAAGGAATCCACGAAGAAGAAGGTAGTTAAGCCTAAGGTTTCCAAGGAGGAACGTGAACAGAAAAAGCAAAAGCGAGCGTATCTTAGGGCTATTAAGCAGCCACTGAAGAAGGCTGTGAAGGCAAGGACACAGCGCTTGGATAAAGAGGCAAAGGATTTGAAGAAGCTGAAGAAGAAGATGGCTTCGGATGTAAAGAAGCATGCCAAGGATTTCAACAAGAAAGCTAAGAAAAAGAAGAAGGAACGTAGGAATTCGCTGAAGATTCTGAAAAAGGTTGCTGAGAAGGCAGCAAAGGAAGCCAAAAAGCAGATGAAAAAGAAACCTAAGGGTACGGATGAGGAAAAGAAAGCCAAGCGTGAGGCAAAGAAGCGCGAGACAAAGATGAAGAACATGATTATCGCAGAGAAGAAGCGTAGGGCTAAGTTCTTGGCAAAGTTCCAAGAAAAGTTCAATACTGAACCTGATATGAATAAATATTAGATAAATAAAATAAAACCCTGTGAGTAAACACAGACGAAAAAAAATCTTTTTTTTTTATTTTCAAAAATTGTAAAAAGTAACGGATAAAAATTGAAGTGAGAATTTCTCAAGTGTGGTGAATTAACCCAACGATTTATTGCAAACAAAATGATGAGAAAACTAACATCTAGTGCAATAAGGTCGAGCTTTGGTTATGTTTATGTTATTTCTAATAAATACTTTAATACTCGCTTTGATCATACTTTGGGAGGAGGGAAACCGTTGTCTAAAATAGGAAGAACAATCTGGTCACCAACCAAAAGAGCTATAAATGGTGAACAGACATTCCGTAATAAAACATTTATTCCAACTGGATTCAGAGTTGAATGTGCGATATATTGTGAAAATCACATTAAGGTAGAAAACTATTTACATAAAATATTTGAAAATTTTAAAACAAAAGTTTATGATGAAGAGGTTGTGGAAGTATATGGAAAAGAGTGGTTTGTGGTTGATGTTGAAGAAATAAAAAAATATATGGAAGGAATGGTGATTTCTAATTCTCAAAACTCATGGTGGAAAGAAAAAGTTGATGTAGAAAGTATTGAAAATGGTGAAAATGGTGGAGAAAGCAAAGTTTCAATTGAAACACAACCGAAAAAAAATAAAAAGAAAAAAAAAGTGAAAAAGAAGTCCAATATAAAGATTAAAAGAGAAAAAGAAAGGTTAGAAATGGAAAGTGTGGGTTGGATAGTTGAAGAAAAAACATATGGACCAGAAAGTCAAAGGTCAGGGAGGAAGTATTTAAGGTTTAGATCTCCAATAGTTGGAAAAACAAAAGGCAGAGTATATACGAGTCATAAGAAAGCATATAATGCTTATATTAGTAGCATAAGAGAGGAATAATTATTTCTAATTTCTAATTTATAATTGTTTAAAGATAATCCATTTTTTTATTTAAATGTCAGATATATGTTCAATTTGCCATAATGATATAGATTCTAATAAAAATTTTGTTATAACAAATTGTGGTCATAAATTTCATTTTATGTGTTTGTATGAAAATATAAAAAAAAATAATTTATCAGGAAATAAATGTCCTTTATGTAGAAAATATTTAAGTGGTAGGTCCAAAAAACAAAGTCCAGAACCACCAATAAATAGTATTTATAATTTTCAAACAAATTTAAATATTTTTAATAATATTCGTTGGCAAAGTCGTGCATTCATAAGGAGAAGAGGAAATATTCAAAATCGAAGAATAAACCCTGTTAGATTTATTAGTAGAGTAAGAAATAGGAGAACATTAAGACCAAGAGAAAGTATAATAAGAGAAGGGTTGAAAAACCTGAGTTTTGAAGAATTAAAAGAAAAAATGAGAAGACATAATATAAGTACTAGGGGATATATAAGGGAAAATTTAGAAAGACGGTTATTAAGTCATCTTTTAAGAAATAATATATAATTTTATTCGTTATATTATATATATTATGAGTGGATTACTAGACAAATTAAAAGAAAATGACCCAACAGAAAAAAAAAATGAAAATACTAATTCAGGTCCATCAAAGATAGATAGAAAGACATTAAAAGTTATGGTATTTGGAAATGGTGGTCCTCAACAATCAAGCATAAAAATATCAAATAAAGTAAATTATAGTGGTTTTTTATTTGATTTATGGGAATGGATTGCGAAAGATATGGGAGTAAAAGTAGAATATAAAACAGTAGAAGGGAGGGAAACAAATAAAAATGGTAAAACATATGGGGAAGCTGTAGACATATTTAGAAAAAGTGATTTTGATGTATTAATAGGTGATTTTTCAGTGACAAAAGATAGAGAAGAAAAAATAGATTTTACACGTTCGGTAATGTTAGAGAAACCCATAATTTTATATAGGAGGGAGGAATCACATATGTTATCAGCAGTAAAAGAAGCAGTAAAAAAATTTGCAATGCCTTTTGCATATTTAATTATTTTGGGAATTTTACTTGGTTTATTATTATATAAAATAGATCCAAAAGCTAGAAGTTTGCCCTGGGCATTATTTGGAACAATAAGTTCACTATTGGGTGAATCAGGAACAGTAGTAGAAAGAACAAATCCAAAGGGATTAAAAAACGTACTTTGGTCAGTAATCATTCTCGTAACAGCATTTTATTTTAATATTTACTTATCTGCAAAAGCTACAGCAGCAGAAATAGCACAAAAAGATGATATGGACCCATTTAAAGCAGGAATAAAAGGAGAATTTGTAGCAGCGGGTAAAGGTTCTGCATTTGAAGAACTATTAAAAAATCAGGGAGCAGTTGTAGCTCCAATTACAAAAAAGCAAGCAGGTTCAATGGCCGAAAAGATTGATTATTGGCTAGAAAAACAACCTCATGTTTTAGGATTTATTGTTAAGGAGTCAACATATAAAATGAATCTTGCAGGAAGATATAATCTTTCTCAATCCAAATTTAGATTTGGATTTGACCAAATAGCATTCATTGTAAATCAAAATAAAAAAGATATTCTATTCAAAGTAAACTCAAGTTTAATTAAGGCACAAAATAACAAGGTTGCTAGAGACTTATGTGGGCAATATTATGCAGGTAAATATTTGAAGTTTTGTCGTATTTAATCAGCTTTATAATAATAATTTAAACTTTCTAATAAATTATTATCACGAAAGGGTGATTTACTTTTATTATTGACAATTTTATAATCATAATCATTATTATCTTCCTCTTGTGTATTCCGCAATGTTTTATTTTCAGAATTAGATTCAACTTTATATTTAATAGTTTTATAAGGAAGGGGTCCTTTTTTAAAATAATTATAATGGCTAGGTTCAAAATCAGATGGGAAATATTCAAACATAGCAAGTGGCGATTCCGTTATAAACAACCTTGGTCCAATATAATCTGTATTATCAATTCCAATAAATGGTAATCTAATAATATTTTCTGTAGTTTTAAAACTAGAAGATTTGTTTAAAATTTCTCTTAACGGATAAATATATGATAACATTGCATCATTCATACAAATAATAACATTGTATTTTATAAATACAATCCAATTTATATTATCATTAATTAGTTCTAAACAATGAAATATTCTACTATCTCTTCTACATATTTTATGATCAATGGGGTGTTTTTTAAATATATTTGTATTAAAGATATCAGCAGAAAATAAATCTCTAACAAAATTATAAATATCTTCTGGGTATCTTTTTTCAGCATTCATATATTTCTTTATTTTATCTATAAAATAAAATGATTTTACTGAGTGTAAATATTCTGGAATATATGGTGTAAATAAGTCATTCTCTTTATTTTCTCCAGACATTCTAATAAATTTATTTTTCTCTCTATAGAGAATCTTTTTTAAGTTCAATTTAATTTTTTGGCAATTATTATTAAAAAATTATATATTAATAATGATTTTTTGCATTCCCTTAGATGTAGAGAGATATATTTTAAATTTTATTATAAATGGATTTACTATAAAAAATGTATCAAAAGTATGTAAACGTTGGGAAAAATTAGTATCAGAATCCGAGTATAAATTAAAAGCATTGAAATTATATAATAAAACAGGTATTTTATTAGAAGATAACTTATTAAGATTAGAAAACGATTATATAGATTTAGCAAAAAGGTGGGAAAAATTCCATAGTTATAGGTGGGAAAAAATAAATAAAAATAGAATTGAGGATCCCGATGAAGTAACAACTTTATGGAAAGTAGGAGATTATGTAGATGTTAAAGATAAAGTGAATGCTTGGGCACCAGGAAAAATAATAAAAATAGATTGTGGTGAAACCAATGGATTCTTTTTAAAACCAATAATTTCTTATCGTAGATATTTAGTTGAATTTTTAGGTTGGAGTAAAGGTTTTAATGAGTGGGTGCCATCGAACTATATTAGAAAATTAGGATATCATACTATATTACCATATGATAAATTAAATAGTATTAGGGGGGAGCGTTCATGGGCAATTATGAAAATAGAAAATGAATGGAGAATGGTTATCATAAGGGGTATTCTAGCGCCAATAATAGAAGCAGATATTTCAGGTTCAGAAGCAGATATTTCAGGTTCAGAAGCAAATGATGATTTACCTATTTTGCCAAGGACCCCTTTATCGGGTAACTATATACATAATAATGAATTTATAATTATTGATACAAATGATGGTTTAGTTAGCCTTAAAAAAGAAGAGATAAATAATAGAATATTTTGTTCTTCAAATATGGTATCATTTTTGTTAACATCGCATAGGTTTCATCCAAAAACTAGGAGAAATTTTTTATAATAATAAATAATATATGATATTGGAAATATGTATACCAGGATTAACAGCATTATTAGCCTGTATATATTTTAATAGAGATGATTATAAAGGAGAGGAGGATGTTAAAGGCAGACGATTTCCTCAAAAAAAATTGAAACAAAACTAAATTAATTTTAGGTGAATATAGCTAATATGAGTGAATATGAAAGTTTATTTCGTCCTGATAGTCCAATATCAACATCAGAGGAGCTAACCAGTTTGGAACATCTAGATCCATTCGGTAAATTAAAAATATACATTAGTTGGATTAACGATATGAAAGAAGTGGAAAATTGGAAAGCAGTTTTAAAGGGTGGATGGGCATTATGTTATGATTTTAAAGATAAAAGTAGATGGGGTGAAAATCCTAGTATATCTGATTACATTAGTGCTATAATAAGAGATATGAATACAGTAGATAAAAATAATAGCGAAGAGGATAGAATTTTATATCATTTTATGAATGCGATGTGTTTACAAATGACATATTCATCTCTATTAGAATTAAAAAGAAAAAATAAAATAGATGCGGTAGACAATAATTTTACCACAGTATTTAACGGTTTAAATGAAAGTATTGAAGAATTGAAAAGATAAAAAAATAAAAAATTGAAACTATTTTTTATTTTTTTAAAGAGAGCATACAATAATACGAATATGAGTGCCGGAATGTCAAAGGAGATGGAGTTTGGTGGCTGGCATGATATTAATGAAGATTACAGGGCTTGGACTCTTCCAAAAAATGGTTTCAGTCGCGTGCAGAATAAAGAAAATGCTGTTACTGGAATAGATGGTAAAATGTTATTTGTTAAAGAATGTAAAACAGATAATGAAGTGAGAGTAGAAAAGATAGATATATATAATTGGACAGATAATGCACACGCTAGGTTCCTAGAAGTTTATGGTCCACAAGCTGAACATACATTTCGTTTTGTGAATTGGTTAGCTGAGACACATGATCCAGAGACAGTGAAAAGATATAAGAGAATGGTAATGGGTATTAGGGATTAGTAGTGTCATATAAATTGTATCTATTATTAAATTCGTGTCAAAAACAGAAAAAAAAATTGAACTGCTGTTAACTACTGATAAAGGCAATCGTAGTTAAGGTTAGAGAAGGATAACCCAAGACTAACTCCCAATTAGTCCACATGGTTAGGATACCCCGCTTTCACCGGGGAGAACCGGGATCGATACCCGGATTGGGAACACCCTATTGGCGCAATTGGATAGCGCATCTGCCTTCTAAGCAGGGGGTTGCAGGTTCGAGTCCTGCATAGGGTAAATGGCGTCATCGTCTAATGGTCAGGACGCTGGTCTTTGAAACCAGTAATCCGGGTTCGATCCCCGGTGATGCCAGTGGAGCACGGAATTTCAGCCTAGTTAGCTCAGTCGGTAGAGCGCACGCCTTTTAAGCGTGTGGTCGTGGGTTCGATCCCCACACTAGGCACCATATCTCGGTTAGCTCAGTTGGTAGAGCGATTGTCTTATTAACAATTTGTCGGGGGTTCGAGCCCCTCACCGAGAACATAACCAGTATTCCCGAGCGGACAAAGGGGGCGCACTTAAGATGCGCTGCGTAATGCTTCCTGGGTTCGAATCCCAGTGCTGGTAACTCCCAATTAGTCCAAATGGTTAGGATACCCCGCTTTCACCGGGGAGAACCGGGTTCGATACCCGGATTGGGAAAGGAGTTAGAATTTTAGCCTTGTTAGCTCAGTCGGTAGAGCGCACGCCTTTTAAGCGTGTGGTCGTGGGTTCGATCCCCACACAAGGCACAATCTCAGTTAGCTCAGTAGGTAGAGCATCGGTCTTATGAGCCGAAGGTCAAGGGTTCGAACCCCTTATTGAGAACATATCTGTTAGCTACAAGGGAGCAGTCATATTTACAATGAAAGGATGGGTTCGATACCCATAACAGATTAGGGAGCACGGTAAACCAGTATTCCCGAGCGGTCAAAGGGGTCTCGTTCAAGGCGAGCTGCAATTATGCTTCGTGAGTTCAAATCTCACTGCTGGTAAATTTTTTTTTATAATTTGTGTCAAAATTTATGTTTTATAAAAAATTGAAGTACTTTTTGACCAGTGATAGACTTCAGAAAAAACATCAAACACTCTTACTTAAACTCAAAACAAATAAACACTATGGCGTCTTTCAACACTTCGTTCACTGTTCCCAAGTCTGCTGATGAGGCAAACCGTATTGGTGTGTCTCTCTGTATCCCACGTATCTTCAACAACATCAACCACCGCCGGATCAAGTCGTGGTTCATTCAGAACCTTCGCCACTGGGGGTTTGTGGAGCGTGTTGATGTCGTCCCTGTCTTCAAGAACGGTGTGCAGGTGCACAAGCGTGCATACGTCCACTATGCGGTAGGCAAGTTCAACCTGAAGGCAGATGATGGCAATGGAGGGAACATCATTGATGCTCTCGTGGCAGGAAACCAGATTCAGGTGATCTATGATGAGCCTTGGTATTGGAAGCTGTCGCTGTCAAAGGCAGCAAGACCTGCTGAAGCACCAAAACGACGTGTCGGACCATCTGTAAAGATTGAGCTAAATAGTGAGAGTGTCTACGCAGCCGAGCAGAAATCTCCAGAAATGTCTGGGGCAGCGGTGCTTGCTGGTAAAGGAATTGAGGCAAGTGGAAAAGTCAAAGGCTCTGAAGTAACAGAGGTTGGGCGAGCTCCAACTCTGGAACGTCAGCCCCACGAAGCTAGTGACGCAAACTAAATAATAAAAAATATAAAAAGCCAAGTGTTCAGGGCATCAATCTGGTAAGCTTTATGGTGAAGCACCTTCCTTTACGGGACGGAGAAATGAGTTCGATTCTCATATTAGATAGACTGGATCGCGTAACCAGTATAAATAACCGCGAGTTGTAAGTTAAACTGACTTAGTGCCGACCTCCGTAACTGGTAGGTATAACGCATTAACGATAGGTTGAAAGTAGGCAGTGTAGATAGATGTAGATTAACGGAGGGGATTGGGTAGGACTTACAACTAACCCAGGCTGAACTATTATAGGGTGGGTTCAGATGATTATAGGCGAATGGAGGGGCTTATAGTAGGGCGCAGGTATTGACGGGGTGGCCTGCGACTGGTAATTGCGTTTGATGAACGACGGATAAATATAATAAGTAGCCAAGTGGAAGGATTATTATATAAAGGGGAGCACGGAAATCTATATATTTAATAAAGGCAATTGTGATGCTAATTGAAATTGATATTATAGATTTGGGAGCACGGTTTTTTTTGTATTTTTTATGTTTGTGTTTAAAAAATTGAAAAGAAATTTGGATTTTTATTAAAATTATCAAACCTCTACCCTAAAAATTAAAATGTCTCTTCTCTCAAAACATATTAAGAAATACGAGCTTTGGCTCTCAAAATTTGGACTGGAAAAGAAAAAACATCAAATGAAAGGTATGGAGTGGTGCCTTAATCACGAACTATGTGAAGAGCCAGAATATGGAGTGAGGGGAGGTATTGTGGCAGATGAAATGGGACTTGGAAAGACAATTCTGATGCTAGGGTGTATTATCTCTAACTTTAAGAAGAATACACTTATTGTGCTTCCACCAGCTCTTCTGGCCCAATGGGTAAAGATTATTGAAAAAATGTTAAGACATAAACCGATGATATTTCATGGTGGGAAAGCTAAAAAGGTCACTATAGAGGAAATATTAAAAGCTCCTGTAGTAGTTACGACATATGGTATGATTTCAGAGAGAAAGGACTATGAATCAAAGCTATGGAAAATAAAATGGAGTCGTGTAATATATGATGAAGCACACCATTTGAGAAATCGTAAGAGCCAAGGATATCTTGGAGCACAAAGGATAAATTCAAAAGTTAAGTGGTTAGTTACAGGCACACCGATACAAAATCGAACAAGAGATTTTGTTTCACTTTGTTCCTTAGTAGGACTAGGTGATGCAATAAGTAATTGCATAAAAGGTAAAAGAGTAAATAAAGAAGCACTAAAAAAGTTACTGAAACATCATTATCTTCGGCGAACAAAGAAAGGTGTTGGTATAAAACTACCGAAGATAGAGGAAAAAGTAATTCAAGTAGAATGGGAAACTGAAGAGGAAAAAAAACTAGCAGAGCAGATACATGACTACTGTAGTTTTAGCATGGTGCGCTTAGATAATGTTCAACAGATTATAGATCATCTTACAAAAAATAGATGTGTAGCTATAATGCGAGCAAAGCAGGCTTGTATTTTACCAACTCTATTAGAAGATGCAGTTTTCAGAATGAAAAGGAAATCAGAAATCCCGAACCATTTGAGTTTAGAAGAGATAACATCTAAAAGTAAAATAAATAAAGTAGTAGACGTTTTAGTAGAAAGGAAAAAAAATAAAAGGAAAAAACTAGTGTTTTCTAATTTTCGTGCTGAGATTGATGAACTTGCAGAAAAACTAACCGATAATAATATTACTGTAGTGAAAGTTGATGGTAGAACCAAAAAAGAAAATAAGAAATTTGCGACAATGAAGCCACCTACCAAAACCGATTGGAACCTAGTATGTAAAAAATGGAACAGAAACAATTATATATACGATTTTGTAAAAGAGTTCCTTATTCCTGATGTAATGATACTACAGATACAAACTGGGTGTGAAGGATTAAATTTACAACATTTTCAGGAGGTATATTTTACTAGTCCACACTGGAATCCATCAGTAGAGAACCAAGCGATTGCAAGGTGTCATAGAATAGGTCAAACAAAACCAGTAAGTGTATTTAGATTTATAATGGAAGGGTTTGGTGTATCAAATGAATTTGACTGGGAAGACGAACCACCAGCGACGAGATCAGTAGATCAATATTGTATGTTAATACAGAAAAAGAAGCGTGAGTTGATGCAGATACTTAATTAATTAATAAAAAATAAAAAAATTAATATTATTTTTTATTTAAATCTCAATAGGATAAGGCCAACAATGTTCAATAGTTCCATAAGAATCCTCATCTTCAAGACTATGACCTAAAAACTTACTAATAAATGTGCTATGGCTTACTAATGCAATATTTTTATAATCTTTATTAAGAGAACTAATATAATCTTTTGTTTTATTTACTCTGTCATCGAGTTGTTCTTCGGTTTCTTCCTTATCTATAAAACTATCAAATGGTTCAACTAAATCAAAATCAACATCAGTCCAATATTGTTTTAATTCTTTTTTGGTTTTTCTAATATTAGGAGTATGTTTTCCCTGTGGAAATTCTTTAATAGAATCAATTGCAACCATAGGTAGTTTTGGCATATCAGCAAATATACCATTAGCAGTTTGCAAAGTTCTAGTAAGTGGTGAAACTAATATTAAATCAATTTCATATTTATTAAACCATTTATTACCCAAATTAGTAGCTTGTAGTTTACCAGTATGAGTAAGTGGTGCATCAGTATTATCTTTATGATAGTAAGCTTCCTTACCAAATATATTAAAATTAACATTATGTAAAGCTTCTCCGTGACGAATCAAAAAAACGCGTTTACTCATTTTTAACATAATTAATTATATATTTTCTAAATATAATTTTTAATATAGTTGTTTAATTCGATAACATTATTAAAAGAGGTTTTATAGTTGAATGAACTATTTTTCATTGGATATGATAGTTCATAAGAATTATTATTTTTTTTAATTATGATTTGATCAATAGGTGCATCTTTTTTAATGTAACAAATCATTTGTTCTTCATTAGAAAATTCATAATATCCATTTTTAATAATATATTGTTCGGTTGTAAGGAGCATATACATAAAAAATATAGTTAGTTTTAAATATATTTTATAAAATTAAGATAAGTTTTTGATGATAGCTTTATTCAAAGAAAGAATTTCTAATTTTCTTTTAATACGTAATCTTTCCCCTTTAGTTTCATAATCAATAAATAGGTCATTGTTTTTCCAAAAAGAATTATCTAATATATCAATAATCATTTCGTTTTTCTCTCCTTTTTCCATATCATCAAGTTCACAATTAAATTTTTTTCTTATATAATTTTTAGAGCTATCTATAACATCAACGTAGCCTTCAGCAAAAGAATAAGAAGAACCCATTTGCTTAAAGATTTATAATAAAAACAGAATTAAGTTTTTAAACTTCAATTTTATTATAAATTAAAATACCCACGCTGGGACTTGAACCCAGAATCTTCCGCTTAGAAGGCGGACGCGCTATCCGATTACGCCACGCGGGTGTGTAAATACTACTTTCATTTTAAAAGAAGGGCTCTTCCGGAAATCGAATCCGAGTCTGTCCCACCCAAAGGGACAATGCTACCACTACACCAAAGAGCCATCAACTAATTACTGGTTTCATGAAAAAGGCACTCTGACCACTGAGTTACTCTCCCATTAAGAAGAGGTGTGATTCGAACACACGACCACCTGCTATAAATGCAAAAAATGTTGCTGTGAGAAACCAAAAAAAGCCGAATGTGAGGATTGAACTCACGACCTCCGCATTACAAGTGCGATGCTCTCCCACTAAGCTAATTCGGCTATACTAGAAACCTTTTATGTTTCATCTATAATATTCATTTAATTTTGTTTTATTTTTTTTTATTTTTATTTGTTTTTTTGATTTTTTATTTTTTATTTTTTAATTTATTTAATAAGCGCGACCATTTTTTTTTATGAAATTAAACAAATATTATAGATAACCGCAAACCGGTTTGACTATTTTAAAAATTGCTGTAAGTTTCTATTTCCTCCCTAGAATCGAACTAGGTTCTGACAAAGCAGTGTTAACCATATTTAACTGAGGAAAATGCCGTGCTCCCCTGAATATTTATCTTTGGCTACCTTTTATATCACCTATATCTTATTCTGTTACGTATTCACCTCCACCAAATCGGCTCGTCAGCCTTGCCAACAGTGGGGTTCGAACCCACGCGTGCGAACACAGCAGATCTTAAGTCTGCCCCCTTGGACCAACTCGGGCATGTTGGCATAAAAAAAAGAAAAAAAATTGCTGGAAAACTGCAGTTACCTAGGAACCATCCTATGCTTTCGCATACTGCAACAGGAATTGAACCTGCATCCGGATCATTAAAAGTGATAATTAAAAAATTGCTGTAAGTTTCCATAAAATTAGCCGTGCTCCCTACCGTACTCCCGTATTCTCGATAAGGGGCTCGAACCCTTGACCTTCGGCTCATAAGACCGATGCTCTACCAACTGAGCTAACCGAGATTTAATTATTCTTCTCGCTAATAACATAATTATAAGTCAATGCCGACTGTGGGGATCGAACCCACGGCCACGCGCTTAAAAGGCGCGCGCTCTACCGACTGAGCTAAGTCGGCCAAAATTTATTATCTTTTCCAATTAATGACATCGCGCTAATAATACTTTATTTCCCCATTAGATACATCATCATTATTTACTTTATAACTTATTTATCCATTAAAATAATTCCTCTATGATATTACACATCTGTGGTTGCCAGATGCCAACTAAATTCAACTCTCAATTCGCGACTCCTGGTCTCGATCCAGGGACCTTTAGGTTATGGGCCTAACACGCTACCACTGCGCCAAATCGCGATATACCGTACTCCCCGACGCTCGAAACAGGGGTCGAACCTGTGACCTCACGATTAACAGTCGTGCGCTCTAACCAACTGAGCTATTCAAGCATATTAATTTCCAAATTATTTAGGAAATTTACCACCATTGTTCTAAGGCATAATTAATTAAATATTCTTACTACAAGAATATGCTACCCTTTACATTATTACTTGTAGTGATGCTTTTAAGTTCTTTTTATGCCTTAAATATTTATTAAAAAAACTTTTATATAAGTAATATAATGGTAGTAAATAAAATTTCTGACTTTGCATTTTTAAATACTAAAGAATGCCTTATTTGTTTTGAAGAAATTAATACAAAAACACAAAAATATATTAAATGCACTAATTGTAATGTATATTATCATAAATCTTGCCATAAAACTTGGAATAATTGGAAAGGTAAGAGAAATATAAATCAATGTTCTCATTGTTCTCTAAGAAATTGCTTTGAAAAACATTCGCCATCTCTAATTCGTCGCTGTTTCCCCTGTTTATTCTGATAAATATTTATTAAAATATATTAAAGAACTTTTTGCAGTAACACTTATAATATGCCAATCATTAATCAACTCCATTGCTTTGACAACCTTATGGGTTACAAATACGGACAATTTATGTGGTTATCCTTTTGGGTGCCATCATTCTTAATTCTTCTTGCTGATGATACACCAGGACCTGGTAGAATGTTTTTAACTGGTGCAACTATGCTCTCATCTGGAACATTGCTTTATTATAATACATTTCGTTGGGTAAATGAACCAGCATCTACACCGGGAATGTTTGGTCTTACTGCAGAAGTATTTGCTAGATGGATTCTTGCTGCACATTGTGGTGTTAGTAATATAGTCGGAACAAATCCTATTGGTGCTTGGAATTGGTTTCAACTTGTCGCAATGTCTCTTTTCGGTATAAGTCATCTTGCTGCTAGTATGTATTCAACCTGTAATTGGGATCATTATAGGGATTATACTAGAAGAATAAAAGATGAAGAAAAAGTATATTAATTAATAATAAAATATACTAATATAAAATTGATTTAATAAATTTGTTTTTTATTATATCAAAAAATGAATATCCAAAATATAGATGGAATTGGATTCCTTCAAAAATTACCTGATAATAGCATTGATCTTATTTTAACTGATCCACCTTATATTATTTCAAGAGAAAGTGGTATGAATAACTTTGAAAAGGAAATACAAAAAATAGATGCATCTGGTAAAAATAAAAAAACCGAAGCTGATTGGGAAATATTTAAAAAAGGTAAAACATATGATGATGAAACAAAGGCAAAGGATAACTATATTAAATATGGCAATACTTCAGGAAAAAAATATGGATTTAAGACTGATTATGGAGTATGGGATAAAGAATTTACTATTGAAAAACTAGATGAATTTATAAAATTATTTTATAAAAAACTAAAGAAAGGTGGAACTTGTATTATTTTCTTTGATATTTGGAAAATAGAAACACTCAAAAAATTAATGGAAACAGCAAAAACAAAAAAGAATGGTTTTAAGCAAATTCGTCTTATTGAATGGATTAAAACAAATCCTGTTCCATTAAATCAAAGTGTTAATTACTTAACAAATTGTAGAGAGATTGCAGTATTAGGTGTAAAAGGTGGAAAACCAACATTCCATTCAAAATATGATAAGGGGATTTATGAATTTCCTATACAGAATGGAAAAAATAGATTTCACCCAACACAAAAAAGTATTCCGTTATTCGAAGAACTTATTAAAAAACATTCAAATGAAGGGGATTTAATAGTAGATCCATTTTTAGGTGGTGGTACAGCCGCAATAGCTTGTAAAAATACAAATAGAAAATTTGCTGGATGTGAAATTGATAAAAAATACTATCAACAGCTACTCAAAATTTTATAATTATTTATGTGCATTATAATATGCTTGTACATCATACCAATATGTTCCTCTCAATCCCAATCCTTCCGGATCAAAAGTTTCATCACCTTCAATAAATTCGCTCCCACCCATTTTTATACATTGAAATGGTGCTGGTTGTCTTTTTTTTAATTTTTTTGTTTTATTACAATCTGCACGCTTTTTTAGATTACAATTATTACACAATGGTTGAAAATCACTGATTAGTTGTGTTTCTTTATTATGCACTCTCTGATCATTATATAAATCATTTTTATGATCTACTATCATTTCTTTATTACTACCACAAGCAATGCAACATTGTCCCTTAAAATGTTCATATATCCTTTTTGCTATTGGACGGTTTTTTAACAAAATAGCTGCTTCTTGGTCTGGATCAAAACCCACAGTTCTTATTTTTATAACTTTCCTTTTATTTAATTCTTTCTCCCAAATATAAGATGTTAAACCGAAAAACTTACCATGTCTCTGATTACCATTCTTAGTCCAAGGTAAACCACTACTTACTATTTGTTCAGTAGTATACCAATTTGATTTTCCTTTTCTTTTTGATTCTGGTGCCAATTCAGTCCATCTTTGTAGATTTTTGGAAACTCTAGGCATGATATTAGGTTATTTCTTTCAACTCTAGGCAAAATAAACTTCAATTTTGTTTATCATTTCATTTTTTTTTATAATTATAACATAATATGATTTTGAACATCCTTTCATGGAATTTAAATTTTATCCATGATAATTATTTCCAAAGAGCTCAAAATATAAATAATATTTTAGAGAGAGAAATTAATAATACTCATATAATTGCATTACAAGAAGCTATTTCACCATTTTCTAAACTATATAAATATATTGATAATGATAAGATAAATGAATATAGACATAGTGAATTCTTTGTAGAAATTAATTTTATAAATAAATATATTCAAAAACTTTTCCCTAAGAAACAAGACATTATACAAGGGACTTTTGAATATTTAATGGATAAGCTATTATACTTTATACAAATCTTATACAATAAATATGGTGAATATTTCAAGTATTTATATTTTAATTACCCAAAAATTGCTATAATATTAGTTTTTACATTTCCTGTTATTTTTATACTTTGTTGGTTTTTCGTTGGCATGACTACAATAATACATAAAGATATTGATGCAATTGTTAAATGTAAATATATTGAAAGAATGTTTCAATATACAAAATTTAATTTTAATCAGAGAGAAATAATATTTTATAATATTCATTTAACTGCTGGAGATAAAAATTTCCAAGATAAAAAAAGATTAAATACTATTAAAAAGATTTATGAAGATAATAAAAATTCGGATATAATTATACTTGCTGGTGATTTTAACTCTAAGCCTAATTCTGAAGTATATAAATTTTTAATTGAAAATAAATTTATTAGTTGCTCTATGCAAATAAAAAATAAAGAACTATTTACTTTTCCTAGTAAAAAACCAAGAGAATGTATTGATTATATTTGGATTAAAGGTGATAATATAAAGATTAAAAATTATGAAGTTTTTGGTGACAAATCATATACAGATCATCTTGGAATTAAAGCTAGTATTGATATTCTTTAACGTCGCATCATTCTTAGTCTAGCACCAGGCATTATTTGCTTTCTAGTTTTTTCAATTGTGGGCGCCTCAACTTCAAAATCTGAATCATAATCTGAATCATAATCTGAATCATAATCTGAATCAGTCTCATTTCCAGAACTATTTTTCTTCATCTGAAAGCAAGCATAAATACAAACTGAAATATAAATTGTTAATTGAAACAAACATAGAAATACAACAAACTTTCCAAAGAGTGCTGTTATCCAGTGCAAATTCATAAACATCTTTTCTTTATAATTAAAATAATTTTTAGTTTTCAATTTTCTAAAAATTGAAGTTTGTTCTTATGCTTTTATGAAAAGCACTTAACCGGATGTCTATACGTAAACATAAAAACTTGTTCCACAATGATGAGATTTATCCCTACCTTCCGAAAAAAAACACAAAAGATACACCCAGCGACAACAAAACACACCAAGAAAAAACAAAAAGTCAAACACAGTGCTGCATCTGTTACCAAAGTTCAGACAAAATAACTTTTATAAATTGTAAAAAAGGTGGTGTTCAATTTAAAAATCAGGGAAGAGGTTCCGCATGCAGTAAAGATAAACCGATTTGTCTTGAATGTAGACAAAAATGTGTCAAATCTTGTCCTTTCTGTAGAAATCATAAATTACATATTATTGAAACTGAACGTTACCCTAAGAAAAAACAACCTTGGGTTATTAGAGAATTGGAAAGACAACTAAAAAAAAAGAAAAAAAAGGAAAAACAAAATAAACTTCTGTCAATAAGACTTGAGTGGATTAGAAATTCTAGACCAAGAAATATATTCTCTATTCCTAGAGAAGAAAATATATTCGGTGAGTTTTATTCTACCTTTGATTATACTTTAATCATGTAAATCAGAGAGAAAAATACAATATTAAATTTAATTAAACTATAATTTATTTTTTTGTATTTTAATTAATTCTCTCTATTTGTATAATGTATTCTATTTTTAAAAGGCTTAATAAAAATTTCAGTACAATAAAAAATATTAAACCTACCCCCAAACCAAAAAAACACCGTTTTGATATTGAAAATGAACCTTGGACTAAACAAAAAAAACAAAAACAATTTACATATTCTTATATCAGATATATTTTTGATTTAACAGAGAGAATAGAGAGAAAAGAAAAATAAAATAGAATATTCATTTATAAATTATTTTTCTCTCTATAATTTAGATGTCAGTATATGAAACCGAATCACCTAGACGACAACAAATATTAAAAGAAATGTGGGAGATAACTAAAAAGAATGTAGAGAGTAATGGAAATCTAACACCAAAGCAAATTTTTATTCTTGCAAAACATAAAGTAGATAATACCAAAAAAACAAAAAGATGTCCAACTTGTACGGTATCTGGTGGTAAAAGAACGCGAAAATCACGTAAAAGAAAATCACGTAAAAGAAAATCACGTAAAAGAAAACGAAGAAGAAAACGATAAACTATATCGTATTTTATTTTTATTTTAATATGATTCTCTCTAACTCAAAAAAAAGAACTAAAAAAAAGGATCCAATAAATATTAACTTAAAATAAAGTTTATATTTATTTTTATAATGGGAGCAGGAGCATCTGCAAAATCAACAAAGTTAGTAAAACCTGATGATTGTAATGAAGATGTATGGAAAAGGATACTTAAGCTATTTGATAGATTAGATACTGATGGTACACATTCTATTGATGAAACTGAATTAATGGGTCATATTGCGGATCTACATAGTAAAAATAATATAAGAAGATTAAATAAAAAAAAAGAAGACTATGCTTTAAATACACAACTTGAAACAGATAGAATTAATTATAATAAAGAACTACAAATACAAAAATTAAATCAAGATGCAAAATCAGAAATAAATGAATTAACAGAGAGAAATAAGTTATATATTGAAAATATTAATAAGGATATTAATTCTTTAGAAAGTATGTCACAAGAAGAAAAGGCAAAAAAAATAAAATCAATTATGTGTGGTAAAAAGGATTCAATAGAATTCTGGGATTTTTATAAATATATGAAGAATAGAACCGATGATATTCCAAATATTGTCTGGTGATAATATAATTAATAATTTATAAAGATTTATATTTTAATTTATTCTCTCTAAAATATAAATGCCAGAGCCAAAAGATAATAAACTTTATCAGAGAGCAAAGAAATATATTTATAAAAAGCATCCAAAACATAGTGCATATAGAAGTGGATTATTAGTTCAAAAATATAAAAAAGATTTTAAAAAGAAATATGGTAATAAAAGTCCATATATTGGACAAAAAACAAAGAAGAAAGGATTAAAAAGATGGTTTGCTGAAAAATGGGTCAATCAGAGAGGAAAAGTAGGATATAAGTATAAAAATGACATATATAGACCATCAAAAAGAATAACAAGAAAAACACCATTGACACATAAAGAACTATCTAGAAAAGAAATAAGACGCGCTAGAACAAGAAAATATAAATATGGACGTATAAAAAAATTTAGAAAAACCAAAAGACGTAGAAGAAAACAAAGGGGTGGCATGCTTGGTATGTCACGAAGGAGACGTTCACCAACATTTTATCAGCCACCACATTCTGCTGCTGCTGCTGCTGCTGCTGTTCCTGTAGAAACAGTAGATTTAGAGTGGACAGCATATGATTTTAGACCTCGACAAAATAACACTAAAAAAAGATGGAGATTTTATAATGTTGGAGATGATGGTAATGGTCAAGAATGGGAGTTAAGAACACGATTAGTTAATGATGATGATGAAACCTATTATGGTGAACCAAAGGGAGATGACGGTGATGCACATAAAATAAATAAAGAGTTATACAAATATTTAATTTTAAAAAGAAATGCGCTTGTACCTGAATACTTATTATTAAGAATGGCACTTACTGATAATTTAGAACAAGCTAAAGCGGTATTTAATGCGCATTTATTATTACAAATTAGAGAGCAATGAATTTTATTCTCTCTAAAATATAAATGATATTTAGTAACAAAGGTTATAAATTTTTAACAATAAAGTTTTGTTCAATATTTTTATTCACATTATTATATTGGTCAATTGAACATTTTATAGAGAGAAACCCTGGAAAAAAGGCATCTATTTATGATTGTTTATTTTATTCTTTTATAACACAAACAACAGTAGGATATGGTATTCCGCAATCTATAACTGATACAAAATCTAAATTAATAAAAACTATTAATATTGTCCAAATGTCTAGTATTTTTATAATATTGGCATTACATTTATAAAAATTGAAGTCTTTTTTGCTGTTATTATAGAAATCACTAATATATTAACAGCCACGACAAGATGATCTCTCTTTACGAACACGCAACGGATGCTTGGAGCGATTACTTTGATAATGGATTTAAATACTATTCAAGAGGAAATTTCTTTGAGGATTTTATTGACTTCTATAAAAAAAATTATACAACAGAGTATCTTGAATATGTGTTGGGCTTTTATGGTGAAAACCAACCGTCTCTTGATGTTTTAAACATTCCACACCACTTAAGGTGTATGTCTAAAAACCTTCAAATAGAATTCTTTGACTGCTGTCCAACAAAAATACAAAAACACTACATAGACTTTTGCTATAAATCTATAGAGGAGGAATATTTCCAAAGTCCTCATAGTGAGATATATTATGATGGAGGAGATGGAGGAGATGGAGGAGATGGAGAAGAGAAAGAAGAAGTAATTGATTTGACAGGAGACATGGAAGATGATGAAATGCCAGCTCTTATTGATGCTGATGGTGATGTTGTGATGACTGATGTTGTTGATCAGGACAGTGATGAGATGCCTGAACTAGAAGATGATGCGGATTTGATGAGTGCGGTGCAGTCACACCTGGGTTATATTAATAACTTTGTAAACAATTTTATTCCAGTTGCGCCTACAGTGGAGTTAGAAAATACAGAAGTCGTCCATCCAGATAAAGGTGACACGGATTTATATGATGATTTATTCGAAAGTTCAGACGAAGAAAGCGATGATGACAACTGCTGAAAATGATATTATGATTAAAAAATTTTATTTTTTTATATATTTTAATTAATTAAATTTGACTAATTAAGATATCCCAGAAATCTTTAGCCTCTTTTTCTCTCTTTCGGTCATATGTATAGAGTCTTAAAATAGATTCACGATATTGTGTAGGTATAGAAAAGCTGTTTTCAGTAGGATTTGTTAAAGAACAAGTTTCAGATTTATTTTCAAAGTAATAAACATTAGTAAGTGGATTTTTCCCACCAGTAGCAAAACCAAGATCAACTTTATCAACTAGAAAATCAACAATTCTTTTTGGAAATGCACAAATAGAAGGGTGACTGTCAGTATATGGTATAATTTTTTCACAAACTAGTTTTGGTATTTTTCTATGGAACATTTTATTTTTAATATCATCATAGAGTTCATTTTGATGTAAATTACAAAATACAATTGAATCGGTAAGTTGTATAAATTCATAACCCCTTTGTTTAATATTTCTAAGAATTTCAATAATATAATATTCATAAGCTTTAACTGTATGGTGTGAAAGAACTTGTTTATGAAGCCGGTATCTTGTATTAAAGAGATTATATATCTCAAATTGAAGTTTTTTAGGCCAAGCAAGCACCATTTTATCTGTTCCCTTTATTTTTTTTACACGACATTCGCTCATAAGTCTACTATATTCGCCTCCAAATTTCATACCTATATGGTAGCAATCTCTCTGAATATAGTCTATTTTATCAACATCAATAGAACATACTTTATTTGCTACAATTTGATACCGCCAATCATTTTGACTATAGTCGCCATTAACATCAGGATCTATCATATTTAGAATATATTTTAATTCTTCATTCGTAATATTTATATTATATTTTTTTACCATATTTTTTATAATTTCTAACCCTCTTTCTTCGTGCTCTGGTTCAGACGGTTCTTTAACATAATGATCATATAGGTGGCTAAAAGGCCCGTGTCCTATATCATGAAGCAATCCTGCAATGCGTGTCAATTCTATCTCCCTGTCAGTAATACTTAATTCAGGGTGTGCATTTTTTAAATTTTCCATTGTTATTCCTGCAAGATGACTCACACCTACTGAATGTTCAAACCTTGTATGAGTACCACTTGGAAATACAAAGTATGTAGCACCTAGTTGTTTTAAGTCTCTTAGTCTTTGAAATTCTGGTGTATCCATAAATTCACACATAAGTGGCGTCATTTCAACAAACCCATGTATCGGGTCATATATTTGTTTACTCATTTTAGTTACATTAAATTATAAGTATTTTATTAATTCAATTTTTTTATATTTTTATAATTTATATGGTTAAAGCAGATTGTATTTGTTATGGTGATGGAAAAAAAAGAAAAAAACAAGTAGCAGTTGCGACTAGAGGCGCGGGTGGTGGTGAATCTAAGCGTATGGGAGGTGGTGCTGGTAAAAAAAGAAAATATAAAACTAGAAAAAGAAGACGCGTTAAAAGAAGAAAAACTAAAAGAGTGCGTAGAAAAAGAAGAAAAACTAAAAGAAAGAGAAAATAATTTTTTATAGTTTCTATATATAATGTCCGATTCAGAAGTTTTTGAAACCGCAATCAAAATGCTTAAAGTTAAAACTGAAGGCACAGATATTAATGCTACCTCTATTATTAAAATAATGCAAACTGCTATGGAAGTAGTTGAAATTACAGAAGTTAAAGGCAAAGAACAGAAAGATTTAGCAATTAAGTTAGTAAGACAACTTGTTGTTGATGCACCAATACACGATGATAAAGAAAAATTATTATTAGATATGATTGATAATAATATTCTCGGGGATACAATTGACCTTGTTATTTTAGCCTCTAAAGGTGAAATTGATATTAATAAAATTGTTGCTGTTAGTGCCGGATGCTGCGGTAAAATTCTTGCAAAAAAACAATAAATTAATTACATAGCATATAATACAGTCCATTCTCTAGCTGCTGCATTATATGCATCTCTATTTTTTATATATTGATCTGCTATCGTTGGTGATAATGGATCATCTGGGTTCGGATCATCTAATAATGAACAAATTGATAATAATACTTTTGATATTGTTAGTGCTGGTGACCACTGATCTTTCAAAATATCTAGACATATACCACCCCCTCCGTTAATATTTGGATGATAAATTCGTGTTGTAAAGAATACCTTTGGTGGTTTAAACGGATAATCTGATGGAAACCTTATATCTAGAAAAAATAAACCTCCTGCATATGGTGAATCTGATGGACCCATTACTGTAGCTGTCCAATGGTAAATATCATCACCAAGTGGTCCTGCACTACAATTAAATGGAGGGTCTTCAACTAAAGCTTCTAATTCCTTTTTAATTCTCATGTCAGTCATATTTTAATAATATATCATGTTATAAATTATTCTCTAATAGGTTTTAATTTATAATTTACTAAAAATTGAAATATTATTACTTTCATTAAAGTAACTAATAAAAATGCAACCTACACGTAAATTTAGAGTAATACCTCAGTCATATCAATCTAAAAGAGGCCACGGTTCTTTTGGCATGAATGCTTATTATTATGATGAAGACGAACATAAAAAAAAACCTGGAGATAGAAAGGATTGGTTTTATAGTTCTATTAATAGATACATTCAAAACCCAAATGTTAAGGGTTTTGTTTATAATCATAGTGTTCATTCTACTTGGTTATATGAAAAACTTGTTCCTGAATCTTTAATAGATAAATATAATCGTGATATGGATTATAAATTAAAAAATGGCGAACCAACAAGAAGATACGAATGGCACACAATGGTGATATTTGATTAACTATAATTTTGAAATATAAGGCGCTGTATTAATACCTGGATATCTATATTCTAACATTTTTAGAACCAAAATCTGCTTGTGGTGGATTTTTTAGGTTATATTTTTCATCCATAAACTTTTTAGCAGAATAAACTAGTTCTACTGGTAATATATTTTTTAGTAGGATTACTCCTTCTTGTTTCCATTTCTTCATATAATCTAACACTTTACAAAAAAAACACAAAAAACACCACGAAAATAAAAAAGATTGAAGTACTTTTTGTAAAAATGAAGAAAAACACTCAATCAACACACACTATCACACGATGCCTTACTACTATACAAAAATTACAGACTGCTTGGGAGAGATTCCCGAAGAGACTAAACCCACATTCATTATTGATAAACTATCTCAACACGCCTTGGAAAAAGAAGCGATGTGCACGGTCGAATGGTTTCAAAACATTTCAAGATGTATGGATAATCCGGAAGACGTCATCAAAATGATTACACTACGGCTGTCGTCATCAACTCAAATTTCAGAGTCAGATGCAAGTATGATAATTCATCTATGTCCTGTTAAGGCTATAGAATCATTCATACGGTACCTTAAGTGTGATTTCAGGGTCGTCCGAAACGACTGGGGAAATATACATAATGAATGGATTGATCAGTTCTCAGACGAAGAAGAAGAAGAAGAAAAAGAAGACGAAGATGAAGAAGAAGATGAAGAAGACGAGGCGCAACAAGTTAGACAATATTTGAGCCGTGAAGATTTTGAAGACTTAATGGAACATCCAGGACTTTCTAATATTAATGAAGTTGCCTCTCTTTTCAATGATTTACAAAGTTTGTTTGGAAATGAATTGTCTCAATATTGGGACGATATTATTATTACTCTAGAACGTTATGATTTCGGAGATATGGATGAAGATTGTATGGAGTTTCTCCAAAATCTTGGCGGGGAAATGTCACTGGTGAATAGCTGGGATCTCTCTGATGACGATGACCTATCTGATGACGATGACCTATCTGATGATGAGAATGGCTTGACGGTATGATAAGAAAGAGTGGCGTGGTGTAAAAATTTAATTTTTTTATCACATAATGCTATGACTGCATAAAAAACACAAAAACCATAAAAAAATTGAAGTACATTTTGCAAGAAGACTGAGGTTATAAAAAATCAACAAACTCTTACAAAAACTCAAACACAAACAACAACCAACCGATGTCTTCGCTCGTCACCATCATCCCCCAGACCGCCGCTCCTGCCCGCAACAAGGTGTGGACCAATCAGGCAGGTGGTCGCAGTCTCATCGACTTCCTCACCAAGAAGCCTATGAACAAGACCATTCGCCTCGACGCAGCAAGTCGTGTGAAGACCAACCCCTTCGAGGTCTTCAACCAGAAGTCTTCTGCTTCCAAGCCTACTCCGAAGACCTGGAAGCGTGCCCCACTAGGCAAGTGGAGCAATGCTTCGGCGGTGGTGAAGCAGGATGGTGCCTTCGCTGAGAAACCTAAACCTGCTATTAAGAAGGCTGTAACCGATAACAACGATTATCAGCAGCAAAAGCGCGCAAACTACCTTCGCCGTAAGTTCCAGTGGGAGGAGAAACAGCGCCAAGAGCGTAAACAGAAGCGTGTTCGTTTCGCAGAGGAGAGGAAGGTTCGTGCAGCGGAGCAGCTGCGTCAGCAGGTTGAGGCTATGAAGCTTCAATCGTCTGAGCCACAGACTGACGAGCAAGAGGACAGCGAAGACGACGGCTATGAACTCTCACTCCAGTGCGACGAGGAACTGCGCTCTGTTCCAAGCGATGAAGACCTGCTTAAGGCTAAACACCTTAACCGCATCAAGCAAGTAGAGCACGAACTTGCTGAAGCGCGCTGTGACCTTGAGGCAGCGAAGAACCAGAGCAGTGGAAGCTGGGCGGATGAAGGAGACGTGGAAGATGAGGAACTCCGTGTCGAGTGTCTCGTGGAAAAGCTGCAGCGTATGAAAAAAAATATGTAAATAAAAAACAAAAAATATAAAACCCTGTGAAAAAACACAGCCGAAAAAAATTGATTTTTTTTTATGTTACAAAAGAACTTAACTATTAATCATGTATTATATCAAAATGGCTAGACAACCTACTGAATGGAGACACCTTACTCATAGACCATCGGTAGTTGATTTTAAAGTTATCCCGCTTGAAGAAATATTAATTATTTTATGGAGAAGTTCTACCGTTCTCACAGATGATAATATACCTATTGAAAAAAGTTTTGATGAAATGTTTGAAATGGCAAAACAAAAAATTATAGAGGCACAACCTATGGAAGTGCAATTAAAAAACGAATCTTGTATTGAAAAAAGTTGGTATTTTAAAAAATGGATAACAGAATTTTATGGTAAAAAAATTATGTCTGATTTCTCTGATCCGAGACGTATGTGTTCTATTTGGTATGATGAAATAAATGATAAGCCTGGTTATATGAGGATTATTTCATCCAATGCAGTTGCGAAAAGATTCCAACGTAAAATGATTGAATAAATTAATTTATAAAAAATTGAAGTAATTTTTTACTACAAGTGTATGTTAGAAAAACTATTTACATAAATACTACACCTTAATAACATGCCTGTTCTCTCTTGTCTCGGACGTGTGAAGCGCAGCGCAGATGGTGTAAGACCTAAGGCTGCAGCGGATATTCAGATATTTAGATTCAGAATTGACAGGTCTGGTTCAATGTCTAGTATGGAAAAAGAAGCATATGAGGGAACAATCGATTATCTTAAAACTTCTGCTGAATTGGCTATTAAAAATGGTTCTAAAGGACATATGACACTTGGAACTTTTGACGGAGAAATGGAAATGGTGTTTGAAAATGAGAGCTTCAAAAGAGTGTTTAATCGTATTACAGATGACCTTGGGAAGCAAGTTATTAAAAGTAGCTTAATTCCAAGAGGAATGACAAAACTTCGTGATGCGGTAATTGAAGACGTATGTGCTCTCAGGCGTCAAAAAAAGGAACTAGAAAAGAAACTACCAAAACATCTTACCAGGCTAAACCCTACTATTATTGTTACATATGCTGTATTTACTGATGGACAGGACAATTCAAGTCGTAATTCTGTGAAAATGATGAGCGATGCAGTTAAAGCAGCGCGAGATGAAGATATTATTTGTCTTTTCCTAGCTGCAAATCAAGATGCTTGCTCAGCAGGGGAACGATTTGGTTTTAGGTCAGACCATTCACTAGATATGGCTTCAAGTGGAGATGGAGCACAAATGGGGTTTCGTTCAGCTACAGTAGCTACACAAAGGGCTGTTACAACAAGTGCATTTGCACCACCAGGTTCTTGTCTAAGGCAAAGTAGTGCAGCTTTTACTCCTTTGGAAAGGAACGTTTCGCAAGGAACAAATGTAAGACAGCATAGATCTGCGCGTTCTATTAGTATGCACCTGAATAATACATTTGTACAAAATTCTCCTTTGCCACCACCATCAGCTATTCTAAGACAGCCCGCAGGAATTCCTATCCCAACGATTTCATATAGGTCTGGACGACAAAGCCCACTTAACCCCAATGCCCCGTCTTGGAATCCTTCACAAATATATTAATAAACTATAAATCTATTAATAAATATTCTATAAAATTTCATTTTTTTTGTATTTAAAATTTAAAAAAATTGAAACAAATAAATAATTTAGAATTAAAATAAATAAATTATATATTATGGCAAGTGTAATCGTAGTTCAAACAGAACCAACTGTAAATTCCAATACGGGTGAATTTACAGCGCCAGATATTAAAAACGACACACTGTCTTGCAACATATGTCAAGAAGATATTTCAGATAATAACATAAAAACTCCCTGTAATCACGCATTTTGTGGTGATTGCTTCTTTAAATGGATGCAAGAAAAACCAAATTGTCCGATGTGTAGGAAAGAATTTGTAAACGAAGATATTATGAAAAATATATCCGACAATCGTGAAGAACTATCTATTTTGACATCTGAATTAGAATATACAAGATATCAAGCAGTAAGGATTAAAAGGAGACTTTGTAAGAGAAAACGAACCTGCACAGAATTACTCAAAAGACAAATTTCTCTAAAACAAATGTTAGAAGAAACAAAAATGTATATTTTATTGGAACGTAAAAAGTTGAAAACTCTTAGAATTAAGCGAACACCAAATCATAAAGAAAGACAGCAGTATTATAAAGAAGATATTAAATTTATCAATGAAATTATGACCACTTCATCTTTATTTGGTAATATAAATGATGCAACAGAAAATTTATCTGGAACAAGCGAAGACGTTACATTAAGCGATGACACTACATCAAGCGATATTCCATATATTCCTTTAGCAAGGGATGCTTTAGATGAAACTATTTGGAACAATACGCTTTTAAATGAGGAAACTGTCTCTCCAACGCCGACACAAACACACACTCCAGAATATTCACCTTATGATAGCGAAACAAATAGTAGTCCTTCTACACCGAATTCAAGTCCTGAGCCAACTGAAACACCACCAGAAGTTCCTTCAATTGCCACAACAAACATAGAACAAATACCAATTTCACAAGAATTTAATTCTCCATTTGAATTCGGAATGGAAGCTATAAATTTTGAAGAATTATTCCCAGTTAACCGTGATAATAGTAGTAATGTTATTTTCGAATTCGGACAAAGCAATTAAATTGATTTTAAAAAATTATAAAATTTTTTTATGATAATATTAAAGATGGCATCGGATGAACTTACTGAACTAATTTTCGGTGATTTAATTTGTGACTTTGACCAAGATATATATTGTAAATCATCAAAGCGTGTTAAATTAGTCATTGTAGAAACAACATATTTAATTACAGGTTTTAGAAAAGATAAATATTATTTACAGATTACACCAATGTTATTTCAGGGTTCAAAAACATATTCTACTGAATGGACACCAGGTGATGATATTTTAAAATTAATAAAAGATTTATTAGAAAATGAATGTAAACATATAAAAAAAAGTGCTTAAATATAATTTATAAATTAATCTATCAAAACATCCTTGGTCTAGTTGGTTATGACGTTCGCTTTACACGCGAAAGGTGATGGGTTCGATTCCCATAGGGTGTATTAGTAATATATTTTTTATTAAAATATATTATAATTATTATATGCTTCCTGAAGTAATTGAATTAAAAATATTAGAATATCTCTCTATAAAACCACAAAAAAGGTGCCGTGCTACAAATAATAAAGGAAATATTTGTAAGAAAAAGGCAAAGAAAGGTTATTTAATTTGTCAACATCATAAAAAGATTTTAGAAAAAAATACAAAAAAACATCATATTCAATTTGCAGAGTTATGTATTATGTTAAGAAGGGTTATAAATAATAATAAATATAAGTGGTATGGCACTGATAATTATAATGCATGGTTGTCTCAGTCGTGTCCTTTGTATCTGTAAAAAATTGAAGCTATGAAATCATTTTTAAATGTGCTTAAAAAGAAAAACACAACAAATATATCATGCAAATTTTCGTAAAGACACTAACTGGAAAGACCATCACACTCGATGTGGAGCCGAGTGATACCATTGAAAATGTGAAGTCAAAGATTCAAGATAAGGAGGGAATCCCACCAGACCAACAGAGGCTTATCTTCGCAGGTAAGCAGCTAGAAGATGGACGCACACTATCCGACTATAATATTCAAAAGGAAGCCACACTACACCTTGTGCTTCGTCTACGTGGAGGAATGAATTTTGGAAGGAGACGTGGAAATACATTTGCAAGGAAGCGCGGTAAGCGGTCTCACGAAGAAACAAAGCCTAAGCCCAAGCCTAGGTTTAAGTCTCAATTTGTTGTTGGAACACCAGAATATCAAAAGCAAATGTATGAGCTTGGATATTGGACGAATAATAAGATTGATACCACTGGCTATCTAAAGTCAATGAATGAGGAAGAGCTAGCAAAGCTTCAGAGAGCAATTCCACGAAAGTTTAAGCCTTCTAATTACAAGAAAGAAATGCTTGTTCATAAGATTAAGAATTATGTTGATGACAACGGTTGGAAGATGGTGGAGGGAGGTGCTTATGATAAGAGGTGGTCAAATAGTTCATATGAGGGTAAGCTTTTCCGTTCTGGTGTAATTGAACATAATGGTGAGAGAATTTATTTCCCTGTTTCTGGAACAGAGGAAGACCCTAAGGGGCTAGCTTGTAATACGTTCCTATATTGTGCTAATACAATGGTTGATATTCAACCTAATAGATTTAAGGACCACGATTATTCTACACGATTTGGACGTAGACGTATTCATTATCTCAATTATCTTGATGCTCGGATGGAGAAGCGTAAGGCTTTTGAGAAGGAAAATGAGAAGCTCGCAAAGGAGATGAGAACCAGGAGAGCCGTTCTTGGAAAGGTATAAATAAAAAAGTAATTTAAAGATATAAAAATTATATTAATTGGAACCGAACAGCAAATATAAAAAACCTAAATTTTTTTATGGTTCCAGCAAAATTAGAGTGAGAGTCTAGGTATCCTACTACCTTAAAAAAACTAACCGTATCTTACCCGACATAGCTCAGTTGGTAGAGCATCGGTTTGTAGCACCGCAGGGTCGTCCGTTCGAATCGGGCTGTCGGGAAGTGCTAATTCGAGAATTCACATTCTCTTTTAATAATAAATTAATAATTATATCTTTAAATTATTTGCGCCTTTGGTGTAGTGGTAACATATTTCCCTTCCAAGGAAGTGCCCCGGTTTCGATTACCGGAAGGCGCATAGGGAGTGTAGCTCAAATGGTAGAGCGCTCGCTTTGCATGCGAGAGGTAAAGGGATCGATGCCCTTCTCTTCCACTTATTTTCTTATTAAATTATATGAATACCTTACCTAAAGAAATAGTTAGTCAAATATTTGATTATACGTTAACTTGTAAAAAAGATAACAGTTATTTTATTAATAAATATATAACCAACATATTAGTAGAAAAACATAAAAACTGCGAACCATTTTTATGTTTTGGAAGATATATATGTTGTGATTGCCATTATATACCTATAAAATTTTTAAACAGACTAAATTATAGCTATTATTTTTAATGCCATAAAGAAGAGTCGAACTTCAATTTCACCCCCTCAATTAGGGTTACTCGCAACCGGCTATGACTTTATATAGTATTAAGATTATTTTAACAGTCACATAATTTTAATTTTGGACTTAAATTTAACCATTTACTATATGATAAAATTTTAAATTCTCCACATTTTGAACAATTTTCTGCTTGTAACTGCAATCTTTCATAATCATGAATATTATAATCTAATGCGTGATCCTCATTAAAAAAATCTCTATCATTACAAAATCCAAATATCCAATGTTCCGTCTCTTCATTTAAAATTTGCATAGGATTTAAAAGCCAATTAGGAATATTATTTCTTGACCAGGCACTCTTTATTAATGATATTTCTTTTTTATGTTTTGTTAATTCTTTTAAAAAATTTATACATTTATTATCATAATAAGCATATTCTTTTATTAAATTACATAATTCTAATGGTATCTTCAAATTATTTATCAAAAAGATATTGTGAAAAGGGGTTTTAAACTCTCCAATATACATAAATTAATTAAAGAATTAATTTTAAGTATTTTTTTGTCGTAATGTCCGAGCGGTTAAGAAGCCAGACTGCTAAACTGGTGGGCATTGCCCGCGCAAGTTCAAATCTTGCTTACGACGTCTGCAGATGTGCCTGAGCGGTTAAAGGGGTAGACTTGAAATCTACTGGGCATTGCCCGCGCGAGTTCAAATCTCGTCGTCTGCGTATAGTTTTATATTAAATTGAAACTTAATATAAAACCAAATTAAACTTTAAGTATAAATGAATTACGGTCCACATAGGAAAACGTTTAAGGGAGACAAAAACAGAATAAAAGATAATTATTATTGGTTAAATCAAAATAATAATAGTTATAGGTTAAGTTTTTGGAACGGAAAAATACTGATAAACAAAGACCCATCATATAAAAAGAAGATTTCTGAATACAAAAAAGGATGGAGGGGAAAAAATAAAGATAGATTACGAGAAAATAAGAAAGAATACAGAAAAAATAATAGGGAAATGTTAGCAAAAATGGAAAAAGATTGGTATGAAAAAAACAAAGAGCATGTGGCCAGAAGAGGAAAAGACTATAGAGAGAGAAATAAAGAAAAATGTAAAGAAAGAAGTAAGAAATATAGGGAAAAAAATAGAGAGACATTATTAAAAAAGAAAAGAGAATATTATCAAAAAAATAAAGAAGAAATAAAGAGAAAAAGCAAAGAATGGGACAAAAATAATCGTGAAAGAAGAAATAAAAGAGAAAGAGATAAACGTGCAAATGACCCTAGAGTAAGAATTGAGCATATTTTAAAAACTAGAATTGGTTCAACATTAAAAGCAAATGGAGCAGCAAAAAATAAAAGGTCAATGGAATATTTTGGTTGTACCGTTGAGCATTTTTACACCTATATTGAAAGTTTATTTACAGATGAAATGAGTTGGGATAATCAAGGAAAAAAAGCGGAAGATAAAAGGGGGTGGCAATTAGACCATAGAAGACCTTGTGCT
>Ga0206126_10000390_pt1 | contig 59859 bp, 51 predicted proteins | sample Helgoland_Spring_5_FD_148621 | JGI IMG/M metagenome (GOLD analysis project Ga0206126, IMG submission 148621) | Pelagic subsurface seawater microbial communities from Kabeltonne, Helgoland, North Sea - Helgoland_Spring_Bloom_20160412_1 | ecosystem: Environmental > Aquatic > Marine > Epipelagic ...
GCCGCCCAACAGGGCGTTAACCGGACCGGCAACAGCAGCCGACACTGCTTAGATGGTCTTTCACCGCCCTGCGACTTATTACCAAACCAGCACCAAGTTATAACAAGTGATGCAATACGCTGCAAATTAGTCCAACTACTATCGCTTTAGCAGGCCTGAACAGTTTTCTCTGTGGTATCCTTAGCTGCTTTTATCATTGCCTGTAAGAGGTCTATCTAATGCCGCAATATCGATCCAAAACCTCCACTGCCGGGCGCAATATGGCCGGCGCGCGAGCACTATGGCGAGCAACGGGAATGAAAGACGATGACTTTCAAAAACCGATCATCGCTATTTCCAATTCCTTTACTCAATTCGTGCCCGGGCATGTCCATCTAAAAGATCTGGGACAGTTGGTGGCAAGAGAAATCGAAAGAGCCGGAGGGGTGGCTAAAGAATTTAACACGATAGCCGTTGACGATGGCATCGCTATGGGCCATGACGGGATGCTTTATAGTCTGCCATCCCGCGATCTAATAGCCGACTCAGTTGAATATATGGTCAATGCACACTGCGCTGACGCGATCGTCTGTATATCGAATTGCGATAAAATAACACCGGGGATGCTCAATGCCGCTATGCGGCTCAATATCCCAGTTATCTTTGTCTCCGGCGGGCCGATGGAAGCGGGGAAAACCAAGCTTTCCGACAATAAACTGGATCTTATCGATGCAATGGTTATTGCGGCCGATGACAGTAAGACTGACGAAGAAGTCGCTGAAATCGAACGTTCTGCCTGCCCAACCTGCGGCTCCTGCTCGGGCATGTTTACTGCAAATTCTATGAATTGCCTCACCGAAGCGTTAGGCCTTTCACTTCCCGGCAATGGGTCAATGCTCGCGACTCATGCTGATAGGGAAATGCTATTCCTACAAGCAGGAAGAACCATTGTAGACATAACCCGACGCCATTATGAAGAAGACGACTACTCACTACTACCTCGCTCAATTGCAAATTTTGACGCCTTTGAAAATGCAATGACGCTTGATATAGCAATGGGAGGCTCTACGAACACAATCCTGCATTTGCTGGCAGCCGCACAAGAAGGCGAAATTGATTTTACCCTCGCTGACATTGACCGACTTTCTCGCGGCGTTCCACAATTGTGTAAAGTTGCACCCAACACACCAGAATATCATATGGAAGACGTGCACCGCGCTGGGGGAGTCATGGGTATTCTAGGAGAGCTGGATCGAGCCGGCTTAATACATGGCGAAAGCCCGACAGTACATAGTGCAACGATGACGCAGGCACTGGCAAAATGGGATATAAAACAATCTCAAGATGAATCTGTTCAGCAGTTTTTTAAAGCCGGACCTGCGGGTATTCCAACGCAGACCGCGTTCAGTCAAGACACTCGCTGGGCAACTGTTGACAGCGATCGTAAGGCGGGATGTATTCGATCATTAGAGAATGCCTATTCACTGGAGGGCGGTCTCGCCGTTCTGTTCGGTAATATCGCAGTGGACGGCTGCGTAGTAAAAACGTCCGGTGTCGACGAAAGTATCTTTGTGTTTGAAGGTAAGGCACATATCTGTGAAAGTCAGGAGGACGCCGTAGCAGATATTCTTGAGGATCGAGTACAAGAAGGCGACGTGGTCATTATTCGCTATGAAGGTCCGCAGGGTGGTCCAGGCATGCAGGAGATGTTATATCCAACCAGCTATCTGAAATCAAAAGGGCTTGGCAAGGCCTGCGCACTGTTAACTGACGGGCGCTTTTCTGGCGGTACATCAGGGTTATCGATAGGGCATGCGTCGCCTGAAGCAGCTGCAGGAGGAGCAATAGCGTTGGTACAGGAAGGCGATATCATCAGGATAGACATTCCCAAACGTTCTATCGATGTGGTGCTGCCCGAGGGTGAGCTAGAAAAAAGAAGAGCAACAATGGATGCCAAAGGTAACGAGGCGTGGGCGCCAGTTAAGGTACGTCCGAGGAAGGTCTCTCCTGCACTGCGTGCTTATGCTAAAATGGCCACAAGTGCTGATAAGGGTGCTGTCCGGGATGTTAGCAAGCTCGATTGAGAGCTCGGCTGAAATAACAGCAGACATAAGTTAAAACTAACAGTTAAAAAAAAGGCGCTTCGTAAGAAGCGCCTTTTTTAGTTGATTTAGCGACCTAAGTACTTTCCAAGCTTTTTTGACGTTCGAGCTCTTTCGCCATAAACGTGCTCCACTGCTTAGCCATCTTGGCAGTTCGCTTGTCTTTACCTGCCTTAATAAATTCACTGCGGGCAGACTTGTATTGCTTCAGTTCATAGTGAGCCATACCTTTAACCAAATGAGCTTGATCTTCGCGCTTAACCCCGCCTTTCTTCAAACCCCTGTCGCATGCGTCGACTGCTTTCTTAAACTGGTCGTTGTCCAGATAAACGTTGCACAGCCTAGCCCACAAGTCACCGGCATCCGATTTGGCGGCAGCCTTAGCCATCTCTGGTATCGCCTTTTTTATTTCCTGAGCCTGACGCCAGGACATACCCAAAAGATCGAGATTCTTGGACGTAGCATCGATAAACTCTGCGTCTATACCTTTATCTAACACCTTGGCCGCTTTATAAGGAACGTCACTCATCAAATACAGCGAAGCCATGTTGATCAGCTCTTTCTCTTTCTCCAGCATTCCTTGAACGTAGGCAGCTTCTAAAGCGCCTGTCTGTTTCCCCTCATTACCTAGATCAGCGTACATACCCGACAACTGCATCCAATACTGCTTTTTAGGGTAATGAACAATCATCTCGCTAAGAATCTCGACAGTCTTCTTAATCTCTTTTTTGTCGTAGTAAAGAAAATACTGCAACCCATACCACTGCTCTTTCGGTACCTTATCTTTTTCTTTATACATCGCAATAGCGACTTCAATATTCTTCAAAGCGTTATCGTTTTCTTTGATCTGATAATAACCTTGCGCCAGCATTACATAGGCGCTGGCCGTCGGCGCAGCTGTTACCTTGAACCACTCAAGAAGCGCGTCGATACCTTCCCGGTATTTCTCCATAACAAAATACAGCTGAGCAACAGAGTAACGAGCCTGAACAATTGTACCTTCGGGTGCTAGCGGTAACGGAATGATCTGTTTGTAAGACTCTAACGCGTTTTTGTAATCTTCTTTTGAGTAATAGATAAATGCAAACATATTTAGGATGTTGGCCAGTTCCGCATCATTAGGCGGCCTTCTGGTATTGTTTTTTAACTCATCCAAGATTGCTATAGCTTCAGGAATATTCTTCGCTTCGACAGCTTCTTGAGCCAACTGCAACTTCTCATAAGTCTTGTTGTTCATCGCCTGCGTACGCTTTGTCTTCTTTTTGTCCTTCTTTGCTTCTGCCTGTTCCTGCGCCTGAACTACACCCACCAAGGCCACATCAGAATAAGGCTGAAGCGCCGGAACCATAGCTTGCGCCACCAGCACAGGCACAGTTAGCACTGCGGCCTTAGCCCAGCGTTTTAGTGTAATTAACGATAAAATATTCATAGTCATTCAAATAGTCCGAATTTTTTTACCTTGTTACTGTTGAAGCTCGGTTACTGTTCAAGCTCGTAAGTGAATCGGTTTTGAACACCCAACACTTCAATCGCTTCTCCGTCTATGACGCGAGGCTTGTACTTGAATTTCGTAGCTGCTTTAACGGAAGTCCGCTCAAAGTACCCGGAAGGTACACAGTCAACAGCAACGGCATCCCTAATAGACCCGTTCTTAGTCACCGTATATTCAACCGTACAATACCCTTCGACACCTCGACTGTTCGCTCGACGAGGATACATAGGAGCAACTTTAACGATGGGTAGGTACTCACCGTCACCGGTACCCAAACCACTACCCAAACCAATATTTACGTCGGCAGAAATTTGCGGCGTCATATTGAGAGCATCAGGGTTAACCTCTGCTTCAATATCAGGCTGATCGAGGTCCGGTGGAGGCTCCTCGGGATCATCAGGCTTATCGGGTTTCGCCTCTTTTAGATTGGTTTCAATTTCCCGATCAGGCATGGTGATGTCTGCAATTTTAGTTGCTGGTTTTTCATCCAAAGAACTATCAGCCATCGCAATAAGCAGAGGCATGAGATAGAACAGTCCTAAAGTGACGGCAGCGCCCAGCAGAGCACCAATGGTTATACGTATGAAGTTCATAGTGGCTTAATCGTTTTCCGTGGCCAGAGATACATCGTAAACACCTGCCGCTCGAGCTGAATCAATAACTCCGGCAACAGTCTCAGTATTAGATTCATTGTCGGCCTGAACAACAACCGCGCCTTTAGGATTCTCGGCATGCATACGTTCGATAACTGAACGAACAGCTCGCTTGTCTACACGACGTTGATCCATCCAAATTTCATTGGTAGCACTAATCGCTATGAGTATATTGACGTTTTCTTTCTTATTGGCCGTCGATGCTTCAGGACGATTAACTTCAATACCAGCTTCTTTTATAAAAGAGGCCGTAACAATGAAGAAAATAAGCATGATAAAGACCACGTCCAGCATGGGCGTTAAGTCAATTTCAGAGCCGTCATCTGCAGCTGCATTTCTACCATTTCTGCGCATAATAATTCTCTTAGTGATCTGTTGTCAGATGGTCTTCAAGCAAGGTACTTTCGCGATCAGCAATTTGCGAAACATAAGTGTCGGCAAAAACCCCTGAAAGAGCGGCCACCATTCCAGCCATAGTAGGTATGGTAGCTTTCGAAACACCACCTGCCATGGACTTGGCGTCACCGCCGCCGGTGACCGCCATGATGTTAAAAACCTCAATCATTCCAGTAACGGTGCCAAGCAGCCCAAACAAAGGAGCTAGAGCAACCAGCGTTTTAATCATCGGCAGACCCGATCTGATTTTTAGCTGTGCTTCTGAAATTAACTGACGCCGAATTTGTCGAGCGTTCCATGACTTGCGTTCACTTCGCGCTTCCCACTTGCTAATTGCGTAGTCAATGTCGCCGCGAAGACCGCTTTTGAAATAATAAAAGCGTTCGAAAGCCAAGGTCCACATGACAAAGGTAAGAGCGGCGATAAAGTTTAACACCGGGCCGCCCTGCTCCATGAAGCTACGAATTAGATCTAGAGTGTCATCGAAAAACATCGTCTATTTTCCTAGTTGAGACTCAGTGTGCTCGGCAATAAGCCCGGTCGACTGTTCGTCAAGCACGTGGATAACTTTCTTGGCTTGTCCGTTAGTAACGGTGTGCAAGAGAACCGTGGGTATCGCAACCAATAGACCCAATACTGTCGTAACCAACGCTCCAGAAATACCGCCCGCCATTGCCTTCGGATCACCTGCACCAAAGATTGTTATCGCCTGGAAGGTAATGATCATGCCGGTAACTGTACCCAGTAGACCCATCAACGGTGCAACTGCGGCAATGATTTTCAGCAAATTCAAACCAAGTTCAATTTTTGGCACCTCTTTCATGATCGCTTCAGAAAGCTTCAACTCAAGAGTCTCAGTGTCCATTGTTGGATTTTCTTCATGGACTTTTAACACCCGACCCAGTGGGTTGTTGATGTTAGCCTTGCCACTCTTCATTTGAGCTCGAACTTTTGAGTTCATCAGGGTCAAAACTAACAGACGCCATATCGCTAGAGCGAAGGCAAACGCACCAACTAGAGCAATGGCCTTACCAATAGTACCACCCTGTTCAAAACGCTCGTTCATCGTTGGCGAATTGATCAGCGCCGCGAGGAAAGAACCACCAGTGGGACCGGTAGGATCCGCACCGAAAGCGACAGTCCCGCCAGTTGCATTGACTAGCTCAGAAGCCCAATCATTGTAGGGACTGCCAGGCTGGCGTGCCAGCTCAGACAAGGTATCAGTTTCTGCAATGTACTGCAGGTACTTACCTTCATCGCTGATAATATTAAAGGTGCCAACCCGAACAACAGAGCGACTCTCTTTTTCGCCCCCAGGCTTAGCCACGTCGGCGTTAAAGCTAACCACTTTGCCGGACTCGGTCATTTCACGCTGCAATTCGTACCACAGACGCTCAATTTCCTCGATACTTGGAAGCTGCTCGGCGCCACTCATCTTAGCGATCAACGCATCTAGAAACTCTTCACGGCCGGGGTATTGAGCGCTAACTAGTGAACTAGTAAAGTTCGAACGCAAATCCCCTGCAGTAGAGGTCAGGTGACCAAACAGCTCTGTTAATGTACCCAAACGCTCTTTTAACTGACCCTGCTTCTCAGCAACCGTCAACTCATTTTGCTCAAAGTTTGCTTCCAGACGCGTGGACCGAGCCTCTTCATTGGCTCGCATCTGCTTAGCTTCTGCTAACAGTTTGGCCTGCTGGTTCTTGGCGCTCTTAAATTTCGCTTCGCGAGCCCGATTCTCTCTGGCCTCGGTCGTCTGACCCTGTTTTACAAAATCCAACAGTTGATCGAGAGTTTTTGCTTCCTGTGCAAACACTGAACCAGAGGTCAAGGTGATTACAGAGGCAAATGCTGCGGATAGTACCGCGGACTTCATTATTTTCATTTTCATTACTCAGCAGCCTCCGGCGCAGAAATCGGAAGTTTAAGGATATTGATTGTCGCTTCTTTACGGGCTATTCGAAGACCGGCGCGTATGGCACTGCGGTATTCGCTTTTGTCCAGCTGTATAAAGCTGCCTGCGTCTTTATCCCAAGCTCCGGAAATTTCGCTATCCGTTGTTTGATACAGTAGCGCCACTCGGCCAACTTGGAAAAAATCTACATCGCGCTCTACACCGTCAAGTGATAGCGACCCCTTGTAGGCAGAGATCTTACGACCAAATTCGTTCTCAATTTTGTAGGCTTCAAGCACTTGGCGAAACTTTTCAGCAACCGACAAATCAGAGCGATCCACATTGGCGCGCAAAAAGTCAATTCGCTCTTGACGCTCGTCCATCAAAAACGGGACGTCAAGTCTGACGAACTCTTCCAGACCTTCAATCATGCGAATAACCAGCGGCGTAACCTGTCGCTGGATAACGGTGACCTGACCAATCGATTTCTCGATGTCGTCAATTCGTTTGAGCTGATTCAGAATCTGCTTATCCAAGCGGCCGTTGTAGACACGAAGACCATCAACCTGCTTCATCACAGTTTTATAGTCTTGCAGCAGATCGCCAGTTTCATCGGCCAGAGAATCAATCTTTTTCTGGGATTTTTGGGCGGCCTGGGTAGTTGCCTGGCCTACTTTCAACACGGCGTCTACCGAGTTGGCCTGAGCTTGAGAGCCCAGTAATACGCCGAATGACATTGTCATGGCGAGCGCTATCTTTTTGAATCGATGCATAGTCATGGGGATTGCATTTCCTTCAGGATGTTTATAAAAGCAGTTCTTATATTATCAGGTCACACGTGCTGCTGAGGTTTCACGCAATGACTGTTTGAGCGACGCATTTTAATATTAAGTTTTCTCCGGAATCAACGTCATTATTGACTTTATTCATATAAATATTTCAAAGATAATTATGGGTCAAGTTGTGACACCGAGACGGGTACATGGGTATCAATAAAGAAAAAAAAGTAACAGGTTTTGTCGTTTTGTTACCGCCGAGAGATAACTAGAACCCAACCGCTACACCGAAGAGCGACCAACAAAAAGTGCTGAAAGACCAATAAATAGCCATTTAGGTCACTTATTCACCACTTCGCTGATACACAATAAAACTATAGTTGTAAGGATTAGGGCCTTCCGCATCAAAATCCTCTCGGCCAAGCTCCTGCCATTGACGCCAATCCAGCGCCGGGAAACATGCATCACCATCAACGTTTGCATGAATTTTGGTTAAATAGAGCCGTTTTATGCTTGGCAAAAATTCTTTATAGAGCTCAGCACCTCCAATCACCATAATTTCTTTGGCACCATCGACCATGGCAATACTTCTAGCCCGCTTCAGTGCTTCTTCAATACTATGTACAACGCTCACACCGTCCGCTAAATAATTTTCATTGCCAGTCACTACAATATTAGCCCTTCCGGGCAGCGGCTTGCCGATCGATTCATAAGTTTTACGCCCCATTATTACCGGCTTACCCATTGTTGTGGCCTTAAAGTACTTCAAGTCACCGGGCAGATACCAAGGCAATTGATTATTGCGTCCAATCACCCGGTTTTCAGCCATCGCTACAATCATAGCAATGACAACATCACCATCTTCCGACATATTTTTCGACTTCCTAAGAGAAAAAGGGAACAGCTAGACAGCTATTGGCGCTTTTATAAGCGGCAAGGGGTCGTAGTTTGCGAATTCAAAATCTTCGAACTGGTAATCAAAAATTGACGCCGGTCGCCTTTTTAAACGCAGCTGGGGAAGCTCTCGCGGCTCCCGCTGCAGCTGTTTGTAGACGATGTCACTGGTCAAGTGATTACTGTAGAGGTGACAATCACCCAAGGTGTGCACAAACTCACCTACTTCCAGATCACATTGCTGCGCGATCATATGCGTCAGCAGCGAATAGCTGGCGATATTGAAGGGCACGCCTAAGAACAAATCAGCACTGCGCTGATAGAGCTGACAGGAGAGACGACCATTGGCAACGTAAAATTGGAATAATGTGTGGCACGGCGGTAATGCTGCTCGTCCCTGCTCAACATTCGCCCTCGGATCAATAGACTCATCGGGTAAGTCGGCAGGATTCCAGCCACTAACGATTAAACGACGAGAGTCCGGGCTTTTGTTGATCATTTGGACAAGATCGGCAATCTGATCAATGGTCGAACCATCAGGACAGTCCCAACTTCGCCATTGCTTCCCATATATTGGGCCAAGATCGCCGTCCGCTAATGCCCAGTCGTCCCAGATAGACACGCCCCGCTCTTTCAACCAATTATTGTCTGTGCTGCCATTCAGAAACCAAATTAATTCGTAGATAATACTTTTAAGATGAATTTTTTTAGTTGTTACCAACGGAAAGCCTTCACTCAAGTCAAATCGCATTTGGCGGCCGAATACCGAGCGGGTGCCAACACCCGTGCGATCGCCCTTATCCGTGCCGTTATCAATGACATCCTGCATTAGATCGAGGTATTGCTGCATGTTTGTAACCTACAATAAAAAACAACTTAACGATTTTTTTTCACGGCCTTTTTGCCAGACTTCGAACCAGTTCCTAGAGGCTCCGCTGTCTGCCACCGATAAGCATAAATCATTAAAACAAAGCCCCCGATGATCATCGGCAACGATAAAACTTGTCCCCGAGTCAGCCACCCAAAAGCATCGAAGCCGATATGGCTATCGGGCGCCCGAAAAAATTCGACGGCAAACCGAAATACACCATATCCCATCAGGAATAGTCCTGCCACAGACCAATTCGGTCGGGGCCTTGCGGAAAAACTGTAGACGATCAGCAGTAAAACACCGCCCTCAAGCAAGGCCTGATACAACTGAGATGGATGGCGCGCGAGATTTGAAGGATCGTTAGGGAACACCATCGCCCAGGGCACTAAATTCACATCAGCGGGCCGCCCCCACAACTCTTGACCGATAAAATTACCGACTCGCCCCATCCCCAAACCCACCGGTGCCATCGGCGCGACAAAATCGACCAACGCCCCAAGTTTCACGTTGAGTTTACGGGCAAAAATTATCATGGCTACAAATACGCCCAGAAGGCCGCCATGGAATGACATTCCACCTTCCCAAAGCTTGAATAACCACAGCGGATCGAGCAGAAACTTATCAAAATTATAAAACATCACATAGCCAAAACGACCACCCAAAACAGCACCAAGCGCACTGTAAAAGATCAAGTCATCAACGTGCCGCCGTTTTATCGGCGAATTGTCAAAACCCGATCGATGAACAGCAATACCCCAAGCTGCAGCAAAACCCACCAAGTACATCAGTCCATACCAATGGATCGAAATAGGTCCAAGCGAGACGGCAACCGGGTCAATATCAGGATGTGTTAGCATATATTTTTAATGTAACATCTTATCATTTTTCATCGATGGCGTATTATGCCACGCTCACACTCAACACTATAGTCTGGAATTACCGCGTAACCATGTGCTTAATCTTATTTGCTTATCAACATCACTCTGACTACCCACTAATCATCGCCGCTAACAGGGATGAATTTTTCAACCGGCCTGCCACTGCCGCCCATTATTGGCCCGAGTCTCCCGAGATCTTTGCTGGCAAAGATCTTCAAGCCGGCGGCACTTGGATGGGCGTTACGCGCACAGGACGTTTTGCCGCTGTGACAAATCATCGCAGCACCCATACACCACCAAACCCGGCAATTTCTCGGGGGGCATTGTGCACCGATTTTTTACGCTCAAACGTCAGCCCACAACAATTTTTACAAGAAATTGGCAAGAACAGGCTCGATTATGCCGGCTTTAATTTGCTCCTTGGTAGCCCCAACCAGCTACTCTACTATGCCAATCAAACCGGCGACGCGGTAGAGCTGAAGGCGGGAATTCACGGCTTGAGCAACGGCGTACTCAATGATTCGTGGCCTAAAGTTGAGCAGGGGAAAAGCGCCCTGAGCGCAGCACTGGCACAGTCTACCGAAGCGGAACATTTACTCCATATTCTGATGGATGACAACCCCGCAGATGCATCGCAAGTGCCCGACACGGGCATTGGCATTGATGCTGAAATCGTATTATCGAGTCGCTTTATTCCCCCAATTAACGTTCGTGACAATCATTACGGCACCCGCAACTGCACTGTCTTAAAGATAGACCGACAAAATAACAGTGAATGGCTAGAACAGGCATTTTCCCCCGACGGTAAACTGGGAAGCCGCGCTTCGCATCAGATCGAAGGGATTACCGCAACAAATACGACAAATAATTAAGCAATTTCGGCCACTTGTGGCCTAACCAGTTGTTGCACACCGGTATCAATGAGCGCCTGCTCCATAAAAGCTTGGATCTGATGAGCGCTTTCCATCGTCATGACCTCCCGCAACAATTCTCGGGCACGAACGCTACTGATACTTCGCAAGACCAATTTCACCCGTGGTAAGTTAGTCGCATTCATCGACAAGACATCGTAGCCCATTGCGGTGAGCAAAATGGCAGCCGCGGGATCACCTGCCAGTTCACCACAAATGCTAACCTTACGACCCTCTGCGTGACCATCATCGACCACTTTCTGTAGCGCCTGCAAAACCGCGGGATGATAAGCCTGATAGATATCGGCAACACGAGCATTATTACGATCAACTGCGAGCAAGTACTGCGTTAAATCGTTTGATCCCACCGAAAGAAACCCAACCCGTTTAGCAAACTCACGAGCTTGGTACACTGCAGCAGGGACTTCCACCATAACGCCAACGACTGGAATTTCGAGATCGACACCCAACTCCACAATCAGCTCATCGTGGGCGCGATAGATAAGCTCGAGAGCTTCTTCCAGCTCGGGGACACTGCTAATCATTGGCAGCATAATTTGCAAATTGCCAAGTCCGGCATTGGCTTTCATCATCGCTCGAACTTGCACCAGAAAAATTTCTGGGTGATCTAGAGTGACCCGAATACCGCGCCAGCCTAAAAATGGATTGTCTTCTTCAATTGGAAAATAGGGCAGCGATTTGTCGCCACCAACATCAAGAGTCCTCATGGTTACAGGCATAGGCGCAAAAGCCTGCAGCTGTTCTCGGTAGATTTGTCGCTGCTCTTCCTCACTGGGGAAACGCTCCCGCAACAGAAACGGCACCTCAGTCCGATACAATCCAACACCCTCAGCGCCTCTATCCAACGAACGCGCAATGTCCGCCTGCAGACCAGTATTTACCCACAGCGGCATGCGAACATCATCGGTAGTGATACAGGGTAGGTCTTTTAGCGCTTCGAGCCCTTTAGATAGCTGTTGCTCTCCTTCGTAAATGGCCTGAAATCGGCCATAAAGCTCAGCAGAGGGGTTGAAATAAACATGACCGTTGTAACCATCGAGGATGATTTCTCTACCCTCTAACTGCGTAAATGGCAGATCTACTGCCCCCATAACAGTAGGGATGCCCATTGATCGTGCGAGGATAGCCACATGGGAATTACTTGAACCTCGGATAGAGACCAACCCCACAAGATTTTCCGGAGGAACCTCCGCCAGCATTGATGCGGTCAGTTCTTCACCCACTAATATCGTGCGCGCCGGGTATTCTTTCGGCCCCGAATTGGCCGACTGCAGATACGCAAGAATCCTGCGGCCCAGGTCTTTAACGTCGGTCGCTCGCTCTTTCAGGTATTCATCGCTCATCGTTTCGAAGGTTCGGAGATGCTGAATGATGACCTTGCTCAATGCCCCTTGCGCCCATTCACCTCTGGAAATTCTCGCATCAACCTCACCCGCAAGCGCGTTATCGTCTAGCATATGCAGGTAGACATCGATAAGCGCCTGCTCCTGGGGAACTAATCGCCGCGAGAATTTTCGCCCCAAGGCCCGCATATCCTCCTTAACAGCCTCTATGCACTCCCGAAAAAAGTCCCTTTCTTCGTCAATATCTTTACATCGCCTCATCGGCACGGCGTACAGATCAGCAAACGGGGTAATAATAGCTGTTTCGCCGATGGCTATACCAGGTGCACCGGCGACACCGCGGAATCTGGCACTGCGGTGTTTCTCCTGCCCCGCTTCGAGGGTGACAATAGAGCCCGTGGCCTGAGCGTGAGCAATAACGCCCGCAAGCTGAGCAGAAACAGTGACTAAAAAGGCCTCATCGTCCTCGTTGAAACGCCTCCGCTCCTGTTGTTGTACGACCAGCACACCCAATACTTGCCGCTGGTGAATGATAGGCACACCCAGAAATGAACTAAATCTCTCCTCACCGATACCCGGCATTAACAAGAAAGCGGCGTGGGCTTCTGCATGCTCTAGATTGAGAGGCTCTTCGCGACCAGCGACTTGACCCACCAAGCCCTCATTGGCAGCCATTGAAACCTTACCGACAAAGTCTTTGTTCAAGCCCTGCGTAGCACTAAATACCAATCGCCCTAAACTGGGCTCGCGAAGATAAACAGAACACACCTCTGTGCCCATAGCCCTGCGCACTCGCAAGACAGCGACATCAAGCACTGCTTGCAAATTGCCTGCAGTATTGACCTCTTGGACAATACGACGCAAAGATTCGAGCATGTTTTTACGCATCATTGTTCCTGTTAATGCAACCTTAGGTAGACCAGTAATAGGTGTGTCTAGACGATGAAATCACTGACCAATCGACTGTGCTTCGGTGCTAACTCTTTTAAAGCTCGCCGATAAACTTCTCTCTTAAACGGAACCACTTGACCTAATGGATACCAGTAACTGACCCAGCGCCAATGATCAAACTCAGGCTTATGATCCTTGTCGAAACGAACCTCACTATCGTCCGATAACATTTTCAATAAAAACCATTTTTGTTTCTGGCCGATGCACAGGGGCTTGCTATCCCGGCGCAATAATCTCTGCGGCAAACGATATCGCAACCATCCCCGCGTAGTCGCAATAATTTCGACATCCTTTGCGGTGAGGCCAATTTCCTCTTCTAATTCACGAAACAGTGCTTGCTGGGGACTTTCACCCTGTTGAATACCACCCTGAGGAAATTGCCAGGCATCCTGTCCAACGCGTCTAGCCCACAAGACTTCACCGCGGGCATTGGCCAGCATAATGCCGACATTGGCACGAAAACCCTCTGAATCAATCAACAACAACTCCCTACGGTCTTACGGTTATTTATTTTTTAGCGCCAGAATAAACAGCAGCTGCAGCCTATTTAGCCTAGATTGCCAATACCGGACAGTCAAACAGACCAAAACATCGCTAAACGATCCTCCATTGTTCCACAAATAACAAGGATTGAGAAATCATCAAATAGCAGACCACCATTATCACAGAATATTGTTGTCTACCGAGGTGCATAAATGCCTGTAAATCAGTATCCTAAGCTCCCCTAATGCCGGAGTTAACTCCTTCTGCAACCATCATACTATCGACAGGAATACTCAGTGAGCCTAGCCATATTCGATCTGGATAATACACTTCTCGGCGGTGATAGCGATCATGCCTGGGGCCAGTTTCTGGTATCACACGGTATTGTTGACGGTGGAGACTATCAGCAAAAAAATGATTACTTCTATCAACAATACACGAATGGCGGTCTCAATATTGATGAGTTCCTGGCCTTTGCACTGAAGCCACTGGCGGAGCATAGTCGGCAACAGCTAAATCGATGGCATGCGGAGTTCATGCGCGAGGCAATAGATCCTATTCGGCTGCCAAAAGCGGCGCTATTACTTGAAAAACACCGCGCCGCGGGCGACTTCCTTTTGATTATCACCGCCACCAATGAATTTGTTACCGGCCCCATTGCCGCTAGCATGGGGGTTGACCACATACTGGCAACAGTCCCCCAAATGGTCAATAACGCTTATACCGGCGAAGTTGATGGCACACCCTGTTTTCAGGAGGGTAAAGTGACTCGCTTGTATGAATGGCTGACCCAGACGGGCAATGACTTAAAAGACAGTTACTTCTACAGTGATTCACACAATGACTTGCCACTGCTCAAACTGGTCGATCATCCAATCGCAGTGGATCCCGATAACATTCTTGAACAATATTCGACCGAACACGGCTGGCCAATCATTAGTCTTAGAGACTAAATTGCTCACTCAGCTGAAATTCCAGCTAGGGGATACCATGATTCAAAGCGCGCTATTCGCCAACTAAACGCTTAATTTGCTGGTAAAACTCTGGCAAACACAGCTTTCAAATATTCTGTTTCTGTAATGGCGGGATGTACGGGATGATCAAAGCACTGACCACCCTGCTCTAGTATCTGCAGATCTCTATCGAGATGACGAGCCGATGCCCGCAATATATCGGTTAACCGGTCGCGCCCCAAATGCATGGAACAAGACGCAGACACCAATAAGCCACCTTTGCTTAGCAGGCGCATGGCTAGCTCATTAATCCTGCGATATGCCTGCTCTCCGCTCTTTACATCTTTGCGTTTTGGAATAAACGCCGGAGGATCAACAATCACAACGTCGTAGCGCTCACCTTCATTGATCAGCATTTTCATCGCATCAAATGCTGAACCTTGAATCGTTCCTACTTTATCACTGACTTGATTCAGCTCCGCGTTAACATCAACGCCATCTAAGGCGAATTCCGAGGCATCAATACAGCTTACCGACTCAGCGCCAAAGACCGCAGCCTGCACCCCCCAGCCACCGATGTAACTGAAAACATCCAACACTCGTTTGCCACGAACATAATCGGCGAGGCGCAATCGATTCGCCCTATGGTCATAAAACCATCCCGTTTTCTGACCACTAAAGACGGGGACACTGAACTTTACGCCATTCTCTTCCATCGCTACGCGTTCAGGTACTTGGCCATAAACAACGTCCACATACTCTGGCAAATTTTCAGATACTCGAATACGGGAATCATTTTTTAACAGGATCCCCTCAGGTTTTAATACCTGAACTAAAGCATCAATAATGTCTTGCTTCACGGCCTCCATACCCGCTGTTGCTATTTGAACCACCACGACGTCGGCAAATCGATCGACGACCAGCCCGGGTAAAAAATCACTATCACCATAAACCAACCGATAGTAGGGTTTGTCTGTCATCCCCTCCCGCAGGCTAAGAGCAACATTAAGCCGATGCACCAGCAACGACTTATCGAGGGGATAGCGGATATCCCGGCCAAACACACGGCCACAGATTAAACTGTGAGGGTTGATATAAGCCAGCCCCATGGCTTTGCCCGCGCTATTTTCAACCCGTACCTGCTGCCCAGGCTCAAAGTCTTTTAGTGGCGTTGCCTGAACATCCACCTCATTGCTATAAATCCATAAATGTCCGGCACGCAGCCGCCGATCGGCCTGGGACTTCAGTTTCAATACTGCATGGCTAGATGTCATTTTTTTCGCCTGAATAGAGGACGCACATTATATACCCGCCAATCACACTGCCGCGGAGGTATTCGGTAATAAACAACGGCAATGATTCTAATAAGGCCTATTTTCCGGCAAGAGAACATGGCATTCGGTTTATCTAAAGTCTGAATGAAGTGGCATAGCTATCGTCAAAATAATGGTAACAACTACACCGCCGCAGAGGACTATTAGCGGGCGATATCGATACCAGCTGCCAGCTGCCCAGCCGAGCAGATAACCCTATTTAGCTATTACCTAGGGCAATCTATCCTACTTCGTTATTCTTCGTCACATTGCGTGTCGTAGTCTTCAGCGCTCATTAGATTATCGAGCTCAGTAAGGTCTGTTGGCTGCAATTTGTAAAACCAGCCGTCAAAATAGGGATCACTATTGACGGTTTCAGGCGCTTCTTCTAACACCTCGTTAACAGCAATAACTTCTCCGCTCAAGGGTGCGTAAATATCTGACGCTGCCTTAACAGATTCCACTACACCAGCTTCGTCTCCGGCGGCCAAAGTCGATCCGACCTCAGGACATTCAACAAACACCACATCGCCGAGCGCTTCCTGAGCGTGATCGGTAATACCCACAGTAATTGTGCCATCATCGTCCAATCGAGCCCACTCGTGGCTGCTGGCATATTTTAACTCGATAGGCGTGCTACTCATTGTTAAATCCTCAAGGATAGAAAACTCATAGAGAGTCTCTCTATGATCAACTCGACGCATTCTACATTTGAAGCAAGTAATTACAAGGAGGTATGGCAAAAAAACGACGACGACTTAACTCTAGTGTCGGGCAGATGCCCTGACAGCTAAAATCACCGGTAACAACCCTACTACAATCAACGACAGTGCCGGAAGTGCAGCCCGCTGCCATTCTCCTTCAGACGTCATTTCGTAAATTCTCACTGCCAATGTATCCCAGCCGTAAGGGCGCAACAGCAGCGTTGCCGGCATCTCTTTCATCACATCAACAAAAACCAGCACCACAGCGGTGAGTAACCCCGGGCGTAACATCGGCAAATAAATAACCCACATTAAAGACCAACCACTCACCCCCAATCCCCTTGCTGCTTCTGGAATGCTGGTTCTAAGTTGCTGCAGACTGGAATCAATGGGGCCATTAGCTACCGCTAAAAACCGCACCCAGTAAGCGGTAAGCAAAGCATACACACTTCCCACAAGCATTTGCCGCGAAGGCATGCCTAGCCACTCCATAACGGGCGCAATTAGCTGTTGATCTAAAGCCGCAAAAGACAGCATCACACCGACTGCCAGGACGGAGCCCGGCAAAGCGTAACCCAAAGATCCCATATCATAAAATGAACGCATTTTTGCGCCAGCAGAACGACGACTAAAAGCCAGTAATAAAGCCAGTGCGACGGTAATGCATGCCGCTATAGCACCCAGCATCAAGGTACGAGAGAGCAAGCCTAAATAACGCTGATCAACAGCATCAAACCCTTCGAGCAACACCCAGTGTAATAATTGCAGCACGGGGACTATAAAGGCGATCGATAAAATCGATAGGCAAAATGCGGTTGCGGCAATAGCAGCAACCGGTGACAGAGCCTGTCGAAACTGATGCTGCTTGCGGGCGGACTGCGTGAATCGACTACCGCCTCGACTTTGCTTTTCAGCTAATAACGCTACACCAACAAATAACAAAAGCAGGGAAGCCAATTGCGCAGCAGCCTGTAAATTAAACAACCCAAACCAAGCCTTGTAGATGGCCGTGGTAAATGTGTCGTAATTAAAGATCGCCACCGTACCGAAATCTGCGAGTGTTTCCATCACTGCAAGTGAGGCCCCAGCAACCACCGCCGGTTTAGCCATTGGCAAGGCGATCTTAAAAAAAGCTTCCCGACGGGTTGCCCCCAGCACGCGCGCCACTTCCATCACATCACTGCCTTGCGATAAAAATGCACTCCGAGCCAGCATATAAACATAGGGGTAAAATACTAAAATTAGCACCAGTATTACTGTTGCTTCATGCCTTACATCGAAATAGCTGTAGCGATCCCCTAAAAGCGCCTGTAAGCCCTGCTGCAAAGGACCGGCAAAATCAAAAAGGCCTAACACAACAAAAGCCAATACGTAGGCGGGCATTGCCATCGGCAACATTAGCGCCCAGTCGAGCCAGCGACGTCCCGGAAATTCATACATCACCGTCAACCAGGCTAGACTCACTCCCAGCAAAGTCACGCCAATACCAACCGCAATCCCTAGCACTAACGTGTTACGCAATAGAGTAGATAGCTGAGTAGCAATCAGATGTTGCCAAACCTCAGTCTGGTCAGAGCTCCAACCCAGAAGTATCACGGCAAACGGCACCATTGCCATCAACACCGTGACAATAGCCGCAAATTTTGCCAGCGACTGAATGGTAATAGGCCAACGCCTACCTGCGGTGACTCCAGTTGACCCTGATAATGAGCCCGACTGCGACGCCGATGATTTCATTGAGGGATTATCGATAACCAACCCGATCCATCAACTTAACAGCCTGAGCCTGCAAAAGACCAGCTTCACCGACATTGATATTATCGGCAATAAATTCACCCCAACTCGCTAATTCCGCATTCAAAGGCACCAACGAATTGACCGGATATTCCTGATTTAAGTCCATCAGCATGATCTGCGCTTCAGCGGAACTGAGCCACTCGATCAACTGCTGCGCCTCTTGTTTATGCTTACTTGCTCTAGTAACACCGGCACCCGAAACATTGATGTGAACGCCCCGCCCATTGGCACCATCACCCTGTTGATTGGGCCAAAATAGAGCCAATGGCAATTCCGGTTTCGACTTCATAAGCCTGCCGTAATAGTAAGTGTTTACTATACCCGCATCGCATTGATCTGCGAGTATCGCCTCCATCACCTTGGTATCATTTGAAAATGGATCCAGCGCCAAGTTTGCTACCCATCCAGCGACAACCACTTCTGCACGTGCTTCTCCCAAAGCAGCAATCATGGTCGCGACTAATGACTGGTTATAAACCTTTTTTGACGTTCGTAGACAGAGCCGATCATTCCATTCAGCATCCGCCAGCGCTTCGTAAGTCGACAACTCTTCGGGCGCCAATTTTGTGCTTGAGTAAACAATCGTTCTCGCGCGTATCGTTAATGCAAACCAATGGTTATTCTCATCACGCAAATTAGATGGAACATTCGCCGCTAGGACTGCCGACGTCAGTGGCGCCAACACACCAACCTGAGTTGCCTGCCACAAATTGCCCGCATCAACCGTTATCAGTATGTCGGCGGGAGAATTGTCGCCTTCGGCTTGTAAACGTGCCAGCAACGGACCCGCTTTGTCGGTGACGTAATTAACGGGGATACCTGTTTGCGCAGTGAATTGATCAAACAACGGCTTAATGAGGTGTTCTTTCCTAGCCGAATAGACCAACAACTCGGGCAGTTCCAAAACATCTGCAGTTGCATACTGCATTTTTTCAATAGAACTGTCAGTCGTATTTTCCCCACAGGACAGCACAAAAAAAATAAGAGGAAAAAGCAGGGAATAACGGATAATTGGAATCATCATTTCAATCCTTTACGGGGTAACACCATCGGAATGTGGAAGATGATAATCATTATCATTACCACTTGCAATGATATTGCTACAAGCCCATTGCCCGCTTCATGATTTGACGTTTTAACATTTTACTTTTATCAAGCCAGCGCAGCCCTGAATTTCTTGCCCATCGAACCGGCAGCGTAGTTTCCGAAAATAGTCGCTTCAATCCGTCCATACCTGCCATCATGGCCAAATTAGCACCCTTGCGACGCCGCTGATAGCGCTCCAGCACAGCAATACTGCCAGGGCTAAGACCACGTTGCTGTGATCTTAACAACTCTTCACTCAGCGTTTTTATATCCATCAACCCTAAATTGACACCCTGTCCCGCCAACGGATGAATGGTATGAGCTGCGTCACCAACCAGTGCAAGCCCGGGCTTTATATAATCGACTACATGCCGCTGTCTCAGCGGAAAACTGAATCGGCGGCTTACCGCGGAAATACTCCCCAGTTGATATTCGAACGCGGCAGCTAGTGCCTCGGTAAACTCGTCATCGGTTAGCGCCATTAAATTTTCTGCATATGATGGAATCGCCGACCAAACAATAGAGCAGTAATGCGTGTCATCTTGCGCTGACGATAGCGGAAGAAATGCCAGTGGACCCTCGGGCAGAAAACGCTGCCTTGCTGTGTGCCCATGAGACAATTCCGTTTTTACCGTTGCGACAATGGCATGATGATTATAATCCCACTCGCGCATAGCGATGTGTTCCAAGGCACGGACTTTGGAATTAGCCCCATCTGCAGCGACAAGCAACGATGTTTGTAGCTGGCGACCATCGCCGAGAGTCAGTAGGTAAGCTCCGTTCTGCAGCGGTTCGATTTCTTCCAATATTGCCGGCACAATCCGATGGAGATTAGTCTGCCTATTCATGCATTGCGTCAATGCATCCGCAGTCACTTTATTTTCAACAATATGACCCAGTGCTGGCTGGTTGATATCATCAGCGTCAAAATCGATACTGCCGGTTCCCTCTGCATCCCACACATGCATATGCCGGTATGGGCTCAGACGATTCTCGGCAATGATTTCCCAGGCGCCGATATCCTTTAGCAACTGTTGCGAGGCAATGGTGATAGCGCTCACTCGCACATCAAAACCATCAACGCTAGTGGCCTGTTCATTCCGATCAATCACTCGTTCCTGAGCCTCAATGATCGCTATATTGAACGAGCTCTTGGCCAAAGCACAGGCTAAAGCACTGCCTACTATTCCGGCACCAACGATAACAATGTCGTAAACAACGGCTTGCGCACTCATGGTGATTGATTTCCTGTTTTATGCATCTAATGCCGCACCGTATTGCATACCAGCGGCATGATGGACAAACATTGTCTTCGCCATTGGCAATACATCAAGAGCACCCAAGCCTAAGCTTCTCAAAATACTGACAGGCAGCTGTTTACTATTGAACAGCGCTGGCAACTTGTCTGAAAAACTAATCGTCTTTTGTTGATCATATAGCTGCTGCTCAACATAGCCTTGTAACAACTCAATATCGCCTAGATAACGGCCATGCCGATGTGCGGCGGTCAATGCTTGCGTCAATCGAACACAATCTCGTAAAGCGAGATTAAAACCCTGCCCTGCCACCGGATGCAAAGAGTGAGCAGCATTACCCATAACAACAATTCCCGATCGTACCTGCTCTTCGGACTGGACTAATTTCAGCGGGAAACTGTATCGACCTCCAACCCGTGTAAACTCTCCCAGCCGGTGACCAAATTGTTGCTGCAATGCCGATAAAAATTCTGCCTCCGGGCATTGAAGTAAATGTGTCGTCTGCTGATCAGATAGACTCCAGACAAGAGCAGCGCGAAGCTCACCCCTATCACTATTGGTTAGTGGCAACAACGCCATAGGACCCTGCTCGGTAAACCGTTCAAAAGCACAGCCCTGATGATCGTTACGAAAACTGACGTTAGCGATCAGCGCCTGCTGATGATAGTGCGTAACCGTCGTCGAAATACCCAGCTGTTCACGCAGTTTAGAATCTGCTCCATCAGCAACAATGGTTAGTTGTGCGGTAACTTCTTCGCTGCCCGATTCCGACGCGACCATTATTGACACACCTTGACTCTTAGGTGATATCGCCGTCACTGAACCCGGCGCCAAAAAATCAACCCCAGAACACTGTCGCAACTGCGCTAATAGGACATTGCCTAACCATGTATTTTCTATCACATAGCCCAGCGATGGCCACTGAACATCAGCGCTGCACATTTCAGTAGAACCAAAGTTACCGCGACTCGAAACGTGAATACTATTTATCTCTGCCACATGTTGTGACAGCAGTGGCCAAACACCCAGCGGCTCCAATATCACACGGCTCCCGTAGGAAAGTGCCGTTGAACGAGCGTCAAAACTGGGGCTGTAATTTGGAGATCCTGCCGACTCACTACTACCCTTGACTGCAGCAATAGGAAAACTCTCTACAACTAATACCCGCAATCGCTGATCACTATAATGACTAAGCAGTAACGCCAAACTGGCACCTACCATACCGCCACCAGCAATCACGACATCATAATCACTGCGGGATACAGGTAAAGCTTCAGCTGACTCATTCATCAGGCGCTTTTGCTCTCTTTGTTATGAGACATCAACGCTTCGATGTCTTTCACAGTTTTTGGCACGTCCTTGGTTAACACGTCGCAACCGTCTTTTGTTACCAGCACATCATCTTCAATGCGAATACCAATTCCACGCCATTTTTTTGCGACTTTCTTGTTGTCAGGCGAGACATAGATGCCGGGTTCGACCGTCATCACCATTCCTTCTTCCAACACTCGCCATTCATTGCCAACTTTATAATCGCCAACGTCATGTACATCCATCCCCAGCCAATGACCGGCCCTGTGCATATAAAAGTCGCGATAGGCTTCAGTCTCGATAAGTTTATTCACAGAACCTTTTAGCAAGCCGAGCTCAACCAAGCCTTTGGTAATTACTTTAACGGTGGCATCGTGGGACTCATTCCAATGATTGCCCGGCTTGATGACTTTAATCGCTGCCAATTGCGCCTTCAGAACCAATTCATATAACGCTTTTTGTTCTTTGGAAAACGTCCCATTGGCGGGAAAGGTCCGGGTGATGTCGCCAGCGTAATATTCATACTCACAACCGGCGTCAATTAAAATCAAATCGCCATCTTTGATAATGTCACTATTTTCTGTGTAGTGAAGAATACAGCCATTATTGCCAGCACCTACGATGGAATTATAAGCAGGGTAACGAGCGCCATTACGTCCAAATTCGTACTGAATTTCTGCCTCCAATTGGTATTCCGCCATGCCTGGCTTGCATGATTTCATAGCCCGCACATGAGCGGCAGCGGAAATCTGGCCGGCCTTCCGCATAATTCTGATTTCAGCGGCACTTTTATACAGCCGCAAATCGTGTAGCAGGTGATCAAGATCAAGGAATTCACCTGGCGGGTGGGCCCCCGTTCGAACCCGAGATCGAATCACGTTAACCCAAGTCATCACCATCCGGTCAAACTCATCGTGACGTCCCATTGCATAATAGACCCGCTCTCGGCCCTCCAGTAGACCCGGCAGAATATCGTCAATATCATTCACCGGAAAAGCGTCATCAGCGCCATACATTTCACAAGCACCTGCGGGCCCCGCTCGATAACCGTTCCACAACTCCATAGCGGGATCGCGATCACGACAAAATAAAACATACTGTCCATGACGGCGGCCCGGCAATAACACCAGCACCGCGTCTGGCTCGTTAAATCCAGTGAGGTAGTAAAAATCACTATCTTGGCGAAACGGGTACTCTGTGTCTCTATTTCGTATCTGTTCAGTTGCGGCAGGCACTATAGCTATACTGTTTGGCTCCATTTGAGCCATTAAGTTTTTACGACGACGAGAAAATTCCTGTTTACTAATTTTCATACAATTCAACATTAATGAAGTGGAAGGAAAAATAACGATCGTTAAAATAGTGCTTTGAAACGCGGCTCAATGCAACTTCTTACTCTTTTTACCAAATAAACCTGCAGGAGATATTGATGCTTTCGCCGTGTCGGTATTGGCAGGCCGAACACCATCAGCAATTATCTCTTGATTGCATTCAAGATAAACAGTGATCGCCGCTAACCGCAGATACTCACTTATCTCAAATATATCCTGTTCACGACGCACAGGATCTTCATCATCATTGCTGAGACCGACCTGGCTAATGGCGGCAATATCGCTCAGTGTTTCCGAAACATCCGCCGAGTATTGCTGCTGACCCTGCTGTCGCTGAACAACCTTCCCCTGCCGAGCAAACCCCGCGATATACCCTTCGCACCACTGGGCTATTGAATCGATACGCTGACTAACTTCAGCCGCATCATCAGGTAACAGCAACTGCAGCTCCATCTCTCCCGCTGATAAACGCTGGTGAGTCGCTTCATAGAGTGCTACCAGTGCCCGGCTATCTTCCCTGTCCGGCGCTTCGACTGCATCTATGTAGTGTGCAGCTTGCTCTAACCATGCATCAGACGCCAGCTCACCGCCTGCAGAGAGCAGACCTACCAGATAGCCATGTAACTGTGACGGTGATTGCATACCACCAAGACGCCAATATATGTCGGCTAATTGATCAAAATCAGGCATCGGGATTTCTGTAGACATAAGTTTCCTGCGCAGATGAATTATCGATCGCCGGCATGTTATCGCCTTGGCCGGCTAAAATCGACCCGTGTTGGATCACTGTTTTATAAGAATCCATTCGAAACTAGATAGTAATTCTTTAAATGATTCCCAGGTTGTTGAAATTTCACGTATTTATTAAATTGACCGGAAACAATTGCGGAACTATATTTAGTGAGTATTTAGAAGCTCCAACCGTATTTGGCAGGAAATAATGGCAGATCCACAACTAAAAGCACTAGCAGTCAAAATAAATGACCTGATTCAGCTCTGTGACCAGCTGGATCGGGAAAACCGACTATTAAAATCTGAAGCGGTCGACTGGATAGACGAACGGGAGCAGCTGGTGGAAAAAACTGAAGTCGCCAGAACTAAAGTTGAGTCGATGATCCTTCGCCTTAAAGCGCTGGAACAAGAATCCTAACAAAATTGAGTAACGATCGCTGCCAAAAAAAGGGGGCGAATGTAGTAACGAGGCATATATCGTGAGTAATGAGACTGTAATCGTCAAACTATTAGACAAAGAATATCAGGTCGCCTGCCCGCCAGGACAACAGCAAGCCCTCGTGAGGTCTGCGAATTATTTAGACAACCAAATGCGCAATATCCGCTCCACTGGCAAAGTGATTGGACTTGAACGTATTGCCGTTATGGCAGCACTCAATATTTCTAATGAATTATTGCAACAAGACCCTGACAGCAGTGAAATAGCGCCCGCTGCCCCTAATGGTAGCCAGGTAAAGAATTTAAATGACAAACTGGATGAAGCCCTGAATCGTTTTCGACAAATGGAAATCGGCTAGACAGTTCTTCTTATCGACAAATGGCGTTATACTCTGTTTCGCTCCCTGCAGTATTTGCCAGACAGCTTAGACCCCTGAGCCGATGCGCATTACCCCGGAGGCTCTTCGTGTTATTGGCGTGCATATCCGTATTGCGGGAAGCCCGATATTTCACTGGAGCCACCACCCTGAACCGTTGGGTTCAAGGGCCATGATGTCAGCGGTATTCTGGGGAGCACCTTTAGTCCTTCACCTCGTGGAAATGACTATTACCACTTCACGCGCAAAATTACGCCGAACACTTCGCAACAGACGACGAAACCTCTCAGCGGGTCAGCAACTGCATGCTGCCGGGCAAATTAGCCAGCGTATCAATCAACAACGAATGTTCAAGCGCAATAAAGCAATCGCCTTTTACTGGCCAAACGATGGTGAGATTGACCCATCAATCGCATTAAAGAAGGCCTCAGAGAAGGGCTATCACTGCTATTTACCGGTACTGATGCCAGGTAATCGTTTATGGTTTGCTAGATATCTACCGGGGGCGCAACTGAAAAATAATCGCTTTGGCATTCCTGAACCACGGGCTCCGCGACAGTATCGAAGAGCTTGGTCACTGGGCTTAGTATTTTTGCCACTGGTTGGTTTTGATCGTCAGGGTGGACGCCTGGGAATGGGCGGGGGATTTTATGACCGGACCTTCGCAAACACACGCTCAGCACCTGCCATGTCTAAACCACAACTGATCGGCTTGGCTCATCACTGCCAAGAAGTTCCCTCGCTGCAATTAGCACAGTGGGATATTCCACTAACCGCTATTGTTACTGATAGAGAACTCATTTCAGTAACAGAATGAATTAAACAAGAATAACCTGAAGGGCTGCCGTTACTACCGTGCCCAGACCAAGAACAATCGCCATTATTGTTAAAGCATCAATTTTTAAACTCACATTAATTTCCTCACCGTTCGGTTTCACATTTCGCAGTCTTGAGCATTACTAGACAGCAAGTTCGTCACACCGTTCAATTTAGAAAATATACCGCAGCTTCGCAATAGCAATACTCAGAGTTGTGAAGACGCTTCTGTCGATGATGAGAGGTGAGTCACATCCACTGTCAAAATGACAATCCCTGAGTTATTTTTCACGAGAAACCCACTGAATCCGGCAATTTTTTCATCGGTGCTGGCTCTTGTACTACAAGATTAATGCCAACTAAAAGCCAAGTAGATTTCTTTTATAACAAATTCAATTAATTCAATAACTTAAAATCTTATAGCGCTGTTATCAAAATATCACTCGCGGCAAGCTATTGCCGCCGTGCACTCTATTGGCCCACACTTATCCGCTAAGAAGTCGTTCTACCGCTCAGAAATGAGACATAAGCAGGATTATCAGTTTCTTCCGTAAATGGATACTGTACCTGCCCAAGGAAAGTCTCAACGGCTTTGCGGTCACCTTTAGAAGCCTGTAATCCAAGCAGCACCCGTCCGTAGGCTGCCCCGTGATTTCGGTAATGAAACATCGAAATATTCCACTGTTGACCAAGCTGTGTCAGAAAGTTCAATAACGCGCCAGGTCGCTCAGGAAACTGAAAGCGGTATAACAGCTCTTCTTTGATGTCATCAGGAGCGTGCCCCCCTACCATGTGTCGAATATGCAACTTGGCCATTTCATTGTCAGTTAAATCCAGCACCGGATAGCCTTTTTGCTCCAACCCTTGAACTAACTCCGCCCGGTCGTTGCCATCAGGACTAATTTGGACCCCGACGAATATCTGTGCATCTCGGCTATTACCATAACGGTAGTTAAACTCAGTAATACTGCGACGCCCCAATAAACCACAGAATTTCTTGAAGCTACCGGGGCGTTCGGGAATAGTGACGCTGATAATAGCCTCCCTCTTTTCACCGACCTCTGTTCGCTCCGAAATATAGCGCAACCGATCGAAGTTGGTGTTTGCACCACTGTCGATTGCCAGCAGCGTTTGTCCTCGAGCGCCGCTAGATTCGATGTATTTTTTTAACCCCGCCAACGCCAACGCACCTGCAGGCTCAGCTATCGATCGGGTGTCGTCAAAAATATCTTTAATGGCTGCGCACATTTCATCAGTGCTAATAGTGATTACATCGTCTACTGTTTTGCGAATAACACGGAACGTCTCTTTCCCAATCTGTCCAACGGCAACACCATCAGCAAAAAGACCCACCTGCGCAAGTTTTACTCGACGCCCAGCATCCATAGCTGCTTTCAGGCAGGCCGCGTCTTCCGGCTCCACCCCAATCACTTTAATATCAGGACGCACATATTTGATATATGCAGCAACACCCGCCAATAAACCACCGCCACCGACTGGCACAAAAACCGCGTCCAAAGGCCCCGTGACCTGGCGGATAATTTCCATACCAATGGTGCCCTGACCTGCAATTATGTCCGGATCGTCGTAGGGGTGGATGTATACTAGGTCTTTTTCGTTCACCAGTTTTTGTGCGTGAATTGATGCTTCATCGTAGGTATCGCCGTGTAAAACAACCTTCGCACCGCGACGCCTCACCGCATCAACCTTAATCTGAGGCGTTGTTTTCGGCATAATTATGGTAGCTTTCACACCCAGTTTCAGCGCGGCTAAGGCCAGACCCTGGGCATGATTTCCAGCCGATGCGGCAATGACGCCTTTTGCTCGCTCAGCGTCGCTAAGATGCATCATTTTGTTATACGCACCTCGCAACTTAAACGAAAAGACTGGCTGTAGATCTTCTCGCTTCAACAAAATATTGTTATCAAAGCGCTTGCTCAGCAATGGCGCTGGGTCGACAGGCGACTCGATGGCGACATCGTAGACTTGGGCGCTGAGAATTTTCTTTATGTATCTGTGTGGCATTGCTAGGTCAAATCTCGAGGGAATGGCTTAACTGTAGTAAGTATGCGCATAGTAATACCTTAAGACAAAAAAGTCAGGGCTTCGTTTATCGGCCGCAGACCTTTATAATCATTGCTGCCTCTTTTCACTAGCCAAGACAGATCACACATATGACACAAGATGACCTAAAAAAAGCCGTTGCACGCGCAGCACTGGACTATATTAAGCCTAAAATTGAAAACGATAGTGTCATCGGTATCGGCACTGGATCTACCGCTAACTACTTCATTGACTATCTAGCTGAGATTAAAAGTCATATTAATGCCACGGTTGCCAGCTCTGAGGCTTCGGCAGACAGACTGAGAAAGCATGGTATACCTGTATTCGAACTAACCTCAGTCAACGAAATTACCGTCTATGTTGATGGTGCCGATGAGTCAGATCCAAATCTGGCACTGATAAAAGGCGGGGGCGCGGCACTAACCCGGGAAAAAATCGTGGCTGCATCTGCTAGAGAATTTGTCTGTATAGCCGACGAGAGTAAATGTGTAGCGCAACTGGGTAACTTTCCACTACCGGTAGAGGTCATCCCAATGGCGCGTTCTTTTGTCGCCAGAGAGTTAGTGAAAATGGGCGGTGATCCAGTTTATCGAGAGGGAGTAGTGACTGACAACGGCAATATTATCATCGACGTCTTCAACTTCTTGATACCCAACCCCATCGAAACTGAACAACATATCAACAATATTACTGGAGTTGTCACTAATGGTATTTTCGCCCAGCGACCAGCCGATATTCTGTTGGTAGCAGCTAGTGAAGGTATAAAAACGCTTCACAAGGCGTAACATCATGATGCTTCATAGCTACCCATTGGGCAGCACACGCTAGCTTTACACAATCGTAGTATTCACGGTAACTAGGTCACCCAGCTGCGCTGTAATGGTATCTCCAGGGTACAATGGCCCTACGCCCGCAGGTGTGCCAGTTAAAATAATATCGCCGGGAAGCAGGGTAAAACTGCGGCTGATATCTGCTATTAAGTCAACAACAGGAAACAACATGTCTCGGGTGTTTCCTGATTGCTGCACAGTGCCGTTGCGCAGCAGCGTAATATTAAGATTTTGTTGATCAATATCACCGACGCTGCTAAATGGCGACAAGGGGCATGACCCATCAAAGGCCTTCGCTCGCTCCCATGGCTCGCCTTTGGCTTTCAACTCATCTTGCAAATCGCGCAATGTCAGGTCAAGTCCCAGACCCACTCCAACAATAGCGTCCTTTGCTTCAACGCTAGACACACTGCTACTGCGTTTGCCTATAAGAACGGCCATTTCCAGTTCGTGATGACAGCAGCCACGATCTGTAGGGATGTTTATCGGCAGCAGCATATCGACTGCTGCCGTCGATGGCTTAATAAATAACAGCGGCCGGTCGGGAATCGGATTATTCAACTCTTTAGCGTGGTCAGCATAGTTTCGACCGACACATACAATCTTACCCAGCGTTTTGCCACACGCGATCTCATTCAAAAATTGATGCTTGTAGTCCGCCATAAACAGCACTCAGTCGAAGATTTTGCCGGGATTCATTATCCCCTTCGGATCAAAGACCTGCTTGACTTGCTTCATCAGCGCGATTTCGGTGTGGCTGCGGGAATAAGGTAAATAGCTCTTTTTTAGCAATCCAACACCATGTTCCGCCGACACACTACCGCGATACTTTTCTACAATTTCAAAAATCCATCGACTGACACGATTACACTGCTCGAGAAAGATTTCTTTATCCAATTCATCCGGCTTTAGAATATTCAAATGAACATTGCCATCACCAATATGCCCAAACCAAATGATTTCAAAATCCGGATAATTTTTATTTACAATTGTTTCTATTTCTTGCAAAAATCCTGGAACCCTTGAAACCACGGTAGACAGATCATTTTTATAGGGCGTCCACTGGGAAATCGTCTCTGAAATATCCTCCCGTAGTCGCCAGAGGTTTTTTAACTGGTCGATGCTATGGCTCATGGTACCGTCCAAAACCCAGCCTTCCTCGACGCATCGCTCGAACAGGGTCATTGCCAGTGACTCAGTGTCTTCATGGGTATTTTCGAATTCAAGCAATGCATAGTATTCAGCTTTTGTCTCAAAAGGACGACGCAAATCATTATGCGTGACAACTTTCTCTAGAGCCTTTTCAGAAAAAAACTCGAAAGCAGTCAAGTCCATGTCGCTTTGAAACGTATTAAGCACGTCCATGATTGCCGAAAATTCTGGCACACCCAAAACTAACGCCGTTAAATTTGATGGCTGGCGAGTGAGTCGCATCGTCGCCTCCACCACAAAACCCAGTGTCCCCTCCGCTCCAATAAACAATTGACGCAGATCGTATCCCGCATTGTTTTTGGCTAGGCCATTATTTAAATCAAGGATGTCACCACTTCCCGTAACGATTTTAAGCCCAGCAACCCACTCCCTAGTCATGCCATACTTTATTACCTTGATACCGCCGGCATTGGTCCCTATGTTGCCGCCAATCTGACTAGACCCGCTAGAGGCAAAATCCACCGGATAGAATAAACCCTGCTCTTGCGCAAATTGTTGCAACTGCTCTGTGATCACTCCCGCCTGACAAACTACCGATCGATCAACTGGATTAAAATCTGATATTTGATTCATCGCATCAAAGGCCACCACAATCTCTCCATAGGCCGCCACCGCACCGCCGGACAGGCCCGTCCGACCACCAGATGGCACCAAGGCCAACTCGTGCTCATTAGCCAATCTAACAATAGCCTGCACCTGTTCGACAGTTTTTGGAAACACTATCGCCGACGGTTTTGGCACATGAACTTTTGTCCAGTCCTTTCCATAGGTGTCCAATGACTCCGCATCCAGTCGTACTTTGTCTTCTCCGACTATATCTCGTAGGGTCTGCAAAACCGCCGCTGATAAGGTGAATTGATCGCTCATTTTTGACTTGTTCCTCTAACTGCCCAAAGCCCTGCCTATAGAATGATGCAGGTTACGCGCGTTATGATACCATACGCACCTTTTTGCTAGCAGCTACTCTTCGCCAATTTCTGAGTCATTTAACATCGGAGCTTAACCCATGAGCCAAACATCACTCGACAAGAGCAAGATCAAATTCCTGTTGTTAGAAGGGGTTCATCAGTCGGCTGTCGATACGCTAAAAGCGGCGGGCTATTCAAATATCGTCTGCCATCCAAAGGCATTGTCAGAGCAGCAGCTAAAAGAAGAACTTGCCGATGCTCACTTTGTCGGAATTCGCTCCCGCACCCAACTAACTGACGACATATTCAGCACCGCAAAGAAACTAATTGCGGTCGGCTGTTTTTGCATCGGCACCAACCAGGTAGACCTAAAAGCGGCAACCGAAAAAGGCGTGGTGATATTCAATGCGCCCTTCTCCAACACCCGCAGTGTCGCCGAATTAGTTATTGCCGAGGCAATTTTACTGCTCAGAGGTGTCGCTGAGAAAAATGCACTAGCGCATCGTGGAATCTGGCAAAAATCTGCCAGCGGATCCTTTGAAATCCGAGGCAAACAATTAGGCATTATTGGCTATGGCAGTATCGGTATGCAGCTGGGCGTTATTGCAGAATCACTGGGCATGCAGGTGGTATTTTATGATGTTGTCAGCAAACTCCCTTTGGGCAATGCTATGCAAGTTCCCAGTTTAAATGGCCTATTGGCGAAATCAGATATCGTGAGCTTACATGTACCTGAAACGGGCTCCACTAGAAATATGATTGGAGAACAAGAACTCACGCAAATAAAACCAGGTGCCATTTTAATCAACGCATCACGGGGCACTGTTATTGACATCGACGCACTTGCTGCAGCACTAGAATCAGGCCGGCTTTCTGGCGCGGCAATAGACGTCTTTCCTGTAGAACCTCGCTCCAATGACGACGAATTTTTGTCCCCCCTGCGGAAATTTGACAATGTATTCCTGACACCTCACATTGGTGGCAGCACCATGGAGGCTCAAGAAAATATCGGATTGGAAGTAGCCGAGAAAATGGCGAGGTACAGTGACAATGGAACGTCGACATCGTCCGTCAACTTTCCAGAGGTGGCACTACCTGCCCACACCGATATGCACCGTTTACTGCATACACACCGCAATACTCCCGGAGTAATGTCAGCAATCAACAAAGTCTTCGCTGAGAACAATATCAATATTCGTGCACAATATCTCCAAACAACTCAAGATATTGGCTACGTCGTTATTGATATAGATGCTGAATATAGTGAGCTGGCACTGAAAAAACTCAGCGCAATAGAAGGCACAATCCGCTGCCGGGTTTTATTCTAGCGGACTTTTTCGGGCAAGACATAACGTTTATGTCAGTCCTTAAAAACGTCAAAATAAATATCCATTGCGGCATATAATTTCGTCAAGATTAATTCATCTTCGTTTGAAAGATGATGTCGACCCTCGTTCACATAATAGAGTTTGCTGTTAGGGAATTTTTTCTGGATCGCTGGAATATTGTATTTCCAATCAACAGTCTTGTCTTCTTTCCCTTGTATTATCAACGGAGCGTACTCAACAAACCGCAGATGTTCGAAATAATTAATCCATTGCTTCAACGCTGTAACCCAAGTCAAAGGTAAGTGTCGTGACTGTAATGGATCATTAGTTTTTAGGAACTCAAGAAAATTATTATCGTGGGAGTTTTTTGCAAACCGCCGTGGTATTTTATTAAAAAAGACGCCGGCCATACGATGCAAAAGCTTGGTGCGCGGCCAGCTTACGGGTCTCACTAACGGCGCAAGCAGTACTGTTTTTGCAAACAGAGGCTCTCTAGCGGACAGCAAAAAATCCATCAAAATCGCACCACCCGTACTTTGCCCAATTGCATTCCAAGGTTTAGGGGCTACTGATGAAAACCAATCCACAACATCAGACAAAACGGCTTGATAATCTGAAAAGCTCGGAATAGTAGACTGTTCTCCGCTCGACAAACCGTGACCCGGTAAATCGTAAACAACAACAGACAACTTTCTTTTTAGACAATACTCGATGATTCGTCCATACAGCCCAGAATGGTCGTAATAGCCGTGAACGATGAAACAAGTTCCCTCAGCTTCTTTTATGTCGTAATAATGCGCCGCAATGCTATAAGACGCACAATCAATGCATCCAAAATGATGTTTCAATCCTGGGAACCGGTCTTCGAAGTCAATCCCATAGTGGCGAAAGTATTCCCGTTCGGATTCAGAGGCTGCGACTTCGGCTGACAGGTCAAGACGTTTAATATTACCTGCCAACTCGTCCAATTTTATAGTAATAGCTTCATTGCTCATAACATTCAAACTTCAAAGTGTTAGCGTGGGCGCCGGCATTCACCGCTCGTATTTTCGAACACGTCAATTTTGAGCTAACTTATTTTTGCATCTAATTCGCCACGCTCATAACGCTCTGACATTTCATCTAAACTAATAGGTTTAAATTTATCGGCATTTCCAGCTGATCCAAATGCCTCAAATCGATCGATGCAAATATCTTTCATTGCTACGATCGTCTGCTGCAGAAATTTACGGGGATCAAATTCTGATTTGTTTTCAGCCAGAAAGCGACGCACCGCCCCAGTTGAGGCTAAACGTAAGTCGGTATCAATGTTTATTTTTCTGACGCCGTGTTTTATTCCTTCGACAATTTGGTCAACAGGCACACCATAGGTTTCGGGAATGTCACCACCATACTCATTAATAATTGCCAACCATTCTTGAGGCACAGAAGAAGAGCCGTGCATCACTAAGTGAGTCGTTGGTATGCGTCGATGAATTTCCTTGATGCGATCAATCGCCAATATATCGCCCGTCGGCGGGCGGGTAAATTTATACGCGCCATGACTGGTTCCACAGGCAATAGCCAGCGCATCAACCTGTGTTTTGGACACAAAGTCAGCCGCCTCTTCTGGATCAGTCAACATTTGATCATGCGTCAGAATCCCTTCTGCACCAACCCCGTCCTCTTCACCTGCCTGCCCTGTTTCCAACGAACCAAGGCATCCCAGCTCACCCTCAACAGAAACACCACAGGCGTGAGACATTTCGACAACTCGCCGCGTAACATCAACGTTATAGTCGTAGCTGGCCGGCGTTTTACCGTCTTCTTCCAAAGACCCATCCATCATGACCGACGAAAACGCTAATTGAATTGAACGCTGACAAATGGCGGGGCTGGTCCCGTGATCCTGGTGCATAACAACAGGAATATCGGGGAACTCTTCAATGGCAGCTAAAATCATATGACGCAGGAAGGGGGCACCCGCGTATGTTCGAGCTCCTGCAGACGCCTGCATGATAACCGGACTATTGGTCTCTCTTGCCGCCTCCATGATAGCTCTAGTCTGTTCCAGATTATTGACGTTAAAAGCAGGTATACCGTAATTGCATTCTGCTGCGTGATCTAACATTTGGCGCATAGATACTAGTGGCATTGTCTCTTTCCTCTTCCTTAACTATTAAGCTAACGCAGGATGTCCAGCGTACGTATCATTAATGTGTTCCTGAAAGCGTCGGCGAACCTCTCACTCTGAACGCCGACTGTACCTTTATCCTTTGGCTCGCAACTCCAATATCGCAACTGCGGGTAACACCTTACCTTCAACGTATTCTAAAAAAGCGCCCCCCCCCGTTGAAATATAGGACACTTTATCGGCAATACCATATTTATCAATAGCTGCGAGCGTATCACCGCCACCGGCCACAGAAAATGCATCGCTATTGGCAATCGCCTCACTCAAAGATTTTGTTCCATTACCAAACTGGTCAAACTCGAAAACGCCAACGGGACCATTCCACAAAATCGTTTTGGCTTCTTCGAGGATTTTTGCAATATCCTCAGACGCTTGCGGACCAATATCAAAAATCATGTCATCGTCAGCAACATCGTTGGCGGATTTCAACTCTGCCGCTGCAGTTTCCGCAAATTCTTTTGCCGTAATAACGTCTTGCGGAATAGGGATTTCCGTTTTGGCCATCAGGCTCTTCGCCTGTCCTAATAAATCATGCTCACACAAAGATTTACCGACAGGTTTACCGCTGGCAGCTAAAAACGTATTGGCAATCCCGCCACCGACAATGAGCTGGTCAACAATATCAGCCAGTGTTTCAAGCACCGCCAGCTTGGTCGACACTTTCGATCCACCGACGACAGCAACCATTGGTCTTGCTGGTTTTGCCAATACTTTTGACAGCGCATCAAGCTCCTTAGTCAGCAATGGGCCTGCGCAGGCAACAGGCGCAAACTTTGCAACCCCATGGGTTGATGCCTGAGCCCTGTGAGCAGTGCCAAAAGCATCCATCACAAAAACATCACAGAGGGCCGCATAAGCTTTAGATAAATTTTCATTATCTTTTTTCTCCCCCACATTAAATCGTACATTTTCCAGCAATATTAGATCGCCATCAGACATCTCTATGCCATTTCCCCAGTCACTAATCAGGGGAATCGAGCGCCCTAATAACCGACCCAACTGGTCTGCAACAGGCTGCAGAGAGAACTGCGACTCATAGTCGCCCTCGGTAGGTCTGCCCAGATGTGACATCAGCATAACCTTGGCTCCACATTGCAGTGCATGCTCAATAGTTGGTAATGCTGCACGGATCCGTGCATCACTATTAACGTGCCCATCCTTAATCGGCACATTGAGATCTTCACGAATTAAAACACGCTTACCGGCCAAATCGAGATCGGTCATTTTTATTACATTTAGGGACATTGTTTACTCTTCATTGACTTGTACAACACTTTTATCAGCACGATTCTTGGTGCTCATACCCCCAGTCCAATAGTCGACAATTTCCAGCATTCGATTGGCATAGGCCCACTCATTGTCGAACCAGACTAATACATTAACAAGGGTTCCACTTACCCGTGTTTGGGCCGCGTCAACAATACCCGATCGAGGATCATGGTTATAATCACAGGAGGCCAGTGGTTCTTCACTGTAACCAAGAACACCGTGCAAAGCACCGTCAGAGACCTCACGCAATACATTGTTTACAGCGTCAATACTGGGTGATTTTGTCACCACCACGGATAATTCCATAGCAGATACATTGAGCGTTGGCACTCTCAATGCTCGCGCTTCAAGCTTACCGGTCATATCGGGGATTACTCGGCCAATGCCAGCAGCCAATCCCGTTTAACCGGAATTAATCGACTGCCCTGATGCCCGCGTTTTTCGAAGGTCAGTATGATGGTAAGCATCAATAACGGGCTGATCATTCATCGCAGAATGAATAGTTGTAATGACCCCACACTCAATATTAAAAGCCTGATGAACAACGTCAATAACGGGCGTAATACAATTACTGGTACAAGACGCTGCCGAAATAATGGTGTCCTCCGCAACAATATTCCGCTGATTAATACCCCAGACAATCGGTTTAATCGGCGCCAATCCGGGCTGAGACAATAAGACTTTCTTTACTCCCTGGTCCAAATGCCCTTCCAACTGGTCGAGGCTATCGTATAGCCCGGAACATTCAAGGACGAGATCAACCTCATGCTCAGCCCAGTCGAGATCACTCAGACTCTGGTGATGTGTAACGGCAATACTGTCGCCATTAACCAACAATCGGCCAACATCATGCGCAACTTCCGCGGGAAAGCGTCCATGCGTACTATCGTATTTAGTCAGGTGCGCAATAGTGGCCAATTCCGCAGGCTCGTTGATTGCAACAACTTTCATCTGCTGACGATGACCAGACTCATACAGCGCCCGCAACAAACAGCGCCCAATCCGGCCATAGCCGTTAATCGCTAACCGAATCATATCAACCGCAACCGCCAAAAGTGATCAACCTAGCGCATCTTCTACCGCTTCAACAACGGCATCAACGGTAAAACCAAAGTGTTCCATGAGCTCTTTTATTGGCGCGGATTCACCGAAAGTTTCCATGCCGACGATACGACCGTCCAAACCTACATATTTGTACCAAAAGTCCTTATGACCTGCCTCTACGGCAACGCGCGGCAACACATTACTGGGTAATACCGATTCTCTATACGCCACATCCTGGGCATCAAATACAGAGGTAGAAGGCATGGAGACGACACGGATACGACGCCCTTGTTGCTCCAAAACAGCCTTAGCATCCATAGCGAGCTGAACTTCAGATCCGGTAGCTATAATGATCGCATCTGGATCCTTTTCGCCGTTGGTCGCTTCGCAATCGCTAAGAATGTAACCTCCGCGAGCTATATCGGCCAGTTGCTGTTCATCGCGCTGCTGATGCGCCAGGCTCTGGCGCGAGAAAATAAGGGCCGCAGGGCCTTCGGTACGCTGCAGAGCAGCCTTCCAACACACGGCCGACTCGACGGTATCACAGGGACGCCAAGTATCCAGATTAGGCGTTGCACGCAGCGAAGTCAGCTGCTCTACCGGCTGATGCGTTGGACCATCTTCACCCAAACCAATAGAATCGTGGGTATAGACAAAGACCGTGCGCAGCCGCATCAGTGCTGCCATACGCACAGCATTTCGCGCGTATTCCATAAACATCAGGAAGGTTGCGCCGTAGGGAACAAAGCCACCGTGTAATGCGATACCGTTCATCATCGCCGACATACCGAATTCACGGACACCGTAGAACAAGTAATTGCCCGAGGCGTCGTCTGCACTAACGCCTTTCGAACCACTCCATAGCGTCAAGTTTGACCCTGCCAAATCCGCTGACCCACCCAGTAATTCAGGAAGCATCGGGGCATATTGCTCCAGACAATTCTGTGAAGCCTTGCGGGAAGCTATGCTGGCACCTTGCTCCTGCAATTGGCGAATATACTCATCACACTGCTCGGCAAAGTTGTCAGGCAACTCTCCAGTCAGCCGACGAGCCAATTCGATAGCCAGATCAGGATGTGCCTGCGCATAGCTGTCAAAGCGCTGATTCCACTCACTTTCTGAATTTGCACCTTTATCGCGGGCACTCCAGCCCGCATAAATATCACTGGGGATAAAAAATGGGGGATGCTGCCAACCGATCGTTTCACGGACTAAGGCCACTTCGTCTAATCCCAACGCTGCGCCATGGCAATCTTCTGTCCCTTGCTTGTTGGGTGAACCCTTACCAATGATTGTTTTACAACAAATTAGCGTCGGTCTGCTGGTATCTGCCCGACCTTCTTCTATAGCCGCCGCAATAGCCGCGCTGTCATGACCATCGACTGCAGGAATAACTTGCCATCCATAGGCTTCAAAACGCTTTGGCGTATCATCGGTAAACCAACCTTCGACTTCGCCGTCGATAGAAATCCCATTGTCATCGTAAAAACAAATGAGCTTGCCCAGTCCCAATGTTCCTGCCAACGAGCTTGCCTCGTGAGAAACCCCCTCCATTAAGCAACCATCACCAAGAAAGGTATAGGTATGGTGGTCGACAATAGCATGCCCGTCTCTATTGAACTGAGCAGCCAGTATTTTCTCAGCGGCAGCCATACCGACTGCATTGGTGAGTCCCTGCCCCAACGGCCCCGTTGTGGTTTCTACGCCGGGGGCATAACCGTATTCCGGATGCCCCGGCGTTTTTGAATGCAGCTGGCGAAAGTTCTTCAACTCTTCTATGGGAAGGTCATAACCACTCAGATGCAGTAGCGAGTATATCAACATCGAGCCATGGCCATTGGACAGCACAAAACGGTCTCTGTCCGCCCAGTTGGGATTAGCCGGATTGTGCTTAAGATAATCGTTCCAGAGGACTTCGGCAATATCGGCCATCCCCATTGGAGCTCCTGGATGGCCACTATTGGCCTGCTGCACGGCATCCATACTGAGAGCGCGTATTGCGCTGGCTAATTCGCTACGAGATGGCATCGATTAAACTCCTAAAAAGAGAGGCAAGGAAAAGTCCGCCATTTTCTCCTACCAGAGTCTTCACGGCAATTGCTGAAGACAAAAAAAACTCTTTGTGAGGTAAATTAACGTCACTTCACCCTCTTACGTATTTAAAGTCGTCGATAATAGCAATTATCGCATCTATATCAATATATTTTGATATAGATGCAAAGGCCTGCTAGACTTCGCCCATGACGACTATTAAGCCCAACAAGGTTGCTCAGCTGAGCGACGCATTAACCCACGTTACCGATCCTCTGGATTTGCTGATGTTCTGCAAAGCCAGTGCTGACCAATTACGCCTGACAATTCTCCGGATATTGAGCCGTGACTCCTACGGCGTATTAGAACTCTGTCGTATTTTTGACTGCAAACAATCAGGCATGAGTCATCACCTCAAGATCTTAGCTAATGCTGGGTTGGTAATTACCCGCAGGGAAGGTAATTCGATTTTCTATCGCCGCGCCCATCGCAATCTCAACGATTCGCTCAACGAAATGCAACAAGCGTTGATCACAACTATAGACCGCCAACCCATTTCTACTGCTCACCAGACGAAGATCGATGCAGTGCAACATGAACGCGCCGCCAACTCTGCCCAATTTTTTGATGAGAATGCCGACCTTTTCAGTCAGCAGCAGGAACAAGTTGCCGCCTACGAACTATACGGCCCCAACGCTATTGAATTATTAACGTCTAGTTTCAATCGTAAAAATTACGGCAGCGTAATAGAAGTAGGCCCTGGAGAAGGCGCCTTTTTGGCCGAACTCGCCCCACGCTTTCAACACGTTTATGCCGTCGATAACTCTCAACAGATGTTAGACAAAGCGTCTTCATTTGCGAAAAAAAGTGGGCTGTCAAATATTACCTTTGTCTACGGTGATACCAAAGCTCAACCATTGCAAAACTTGCAAGCGGATTGTGCCGTGGTAAATATGGTCTTGCATCATTTGGCATCACCTGCTGACATTTTTTTTGATTTAGCAAACATTCTTAAAAAAGAAGGGCAGCTGTTCGTTACCGACCTATGCTCTCATGATCAAAGCTGGGCAAGAGAATCTTGTGGCGACGTATGGCTGGGCTTCGAACCTGAAGACCTAACTCTGTGGGCAGCAAACGCCGGCTTCAAAACTGGCGAGAATATTTATTTGGCACAGCGCAATGGTTTTCGCGTGCAAATAAGGCAATTTATAAAAATTTAGTCATTTAACAATTCACGCTACGCGATAAGGAATTAACGCATGTCAGAATATGCAGTATTTACATCGGAGTCTGTTTCTGAAGGTCATCCGGACAAAATGGCAGATCAAATATCGGATGCGATATTAGATGCAATCATTTGTCGTGACCCTGTTGCACGTGTCGCCGTTGAAACTTTAGTGAAAACCGGTATGACCATCGTTGCAGGAGAATTAACCACCTCCTGTTATGTCGATCTTGAGGATATTATTCGTAACGTTATTACGGGAATTGGCTACGATAGCTCAGACGTCGGCTTTGACGGAGCTAGCTGTGCCGTTCTAAACGCAATTGGCAAACAATCTGTTGATATCAATATGGGCGTCGACCGCACCAAGCCCGAAGATCAAGGCGCTGGTGATCAAGGTTTAATGTTTGGTTATGCAACTAATGAGACCGAATCATTAATGCCAGCCCCTATTTACTATGCACATCGCCTTGTGGAGCGACAGGCAAAACTCCGTAAAGAGGGAACGCTGCCATGGTTGAGACCCGACGCAAAATCGCAAGTAAGCTTGCGTTACCAACACGGCAAACCCGTCGCCATCGATGCCGTCGTTCTTTCAACGCAGCATGACCCCGATATAAGTCTCGACGAACTCCGTGAAGCGGTTAAACAACACATCATTCTTCCGGTATTGCCAGCAGAATGGATCCATGAAAACACCAAGTTCCATATCAACCCGACCGGTAATTTTGTCATTGGCGGCCCCGTTGGTGATTGCGGCCTAACCGGGCGAAAAATTATTGTAGATACTTACGGCGGTATGGCCAGACATGGCGGTGGTGCATTCTCAGGAAAAGACCCATCAAAGGTTGATCGTTCAGCCGCTTACGCCGGACGGTATGTTGCTAAAAATGTTGTCGCCGCCGAGCTTGCCGACCGATGTGAAATCCAAGTCTCATACGCAATTGGCGTCGCGGAGCCGACATCTATTGCCATCAATACATTTGGCACTGGCAAAGTAAGCGACGAAGCGCTAATTATTGCTATTCGTAAAACTTTTGATCTTCGACCTTACGCCATCACCAAGGTGCTTGATCTACAACATCCCATGTACCAATTAACGGCATCCTATGGGCATTTCGGTCGACAGCCATTTGAGCATACTTATACATGGACGGAGGGCGGAGAAGAAAAGTCAGATACGTTTACAGCGTTTAGCTGGGAAAAAACAGATAGGACTGATGCGTTAATCGCTGCCTTAAATACCTAACTCACCTACTATTAATTATTGGAATACACAACATGACTACCGACTATAAAGTTGCAGATATCTCCCTGGCCGATTGGGGTCGTAAAGAATTAAATATTGCCGAAACAGAAATGCCGGCGCTAATGGCAATGCGGGCAAAATACCGTGCAAGCAAACCTTTAGCCGGAGCAAAAATTCTCGGCTGTATACATATGACTATCCAGACAGGCGTTTTAATTGAAACACTGATGGAGCTGGGAGCAGAAGTCCGCTGGTCATCCTGCAATATTTTCTCTACTCAAGATCATGCTGCCGCGGCCATTGCAGCCGCAGGTGTTGCTGTTTATGCCTGGAAAGGTGAGACCGAGGAAGAATATGACTGGTGTCTGGAACAGACGATATTGAGCGACGGCAAACCATGGGATGCCAACATGGTGCTAGACGACGGTGGTGACCTAACTTTAATGCTGCACCAAAAATTTCCGGAAATGCTTCATAAAATTCACGGCGTTACCGAGGAAACAACTACTGGGGTTCACCGTCTTCAGGAAATGCTAGATAGCGGTGAGCTAAAAATCCCCGCAGTCAACGTCAACGATTCAGTGACAAAATCAAAAAATGATAACAAGTATGGTTGTCGGCATTCTTTAAGCGATGCTATTAAACGAGGAACTGATCACTTGATGGCAGGTAAGAAAGCGCTGGTCATTGGCTACGGGGATGTAGGTAAAGGCTCGGCACAATCCCTTCGTCAGGAAGGAATGATTGTCAAAATCACTGAAATCGATCCAATCTGTGCAATGCAAGCGTGTATGGATGGTTTTGAAATAGTATCTCCTTACAACGACGGTATTAATACCGGAAAAGTCGAAGATACTAACAAATCGCTTTTACAGAATACTGATTTAGTTGTCACGACAACCGGAAATTTCAACGTCTGCGATTCAGCTATTCTCCGCTCATTAAAAAATGGAGCTGTTGTTTGTAACATCGGTCACTTTGATAATGAGATAGACACAGAGTACATGCGCAAGAATTGGGAGTGGGAGGAAGTTAAGCCACAGGTTCACACGGTTTACCGCGATCGCGCCAGTAATGATCATCTTATTTTATTATCGGAGGGCCGATTGGTGAACTTAGGAAACGCAACAGGTCATCCTTCGCGCATCATGGATGGATCTTTTGCAAATCAGGTGCTGGCTCAGATTTATCTGTATGAGCGCAAGTTTGCTGACCTTGAAGACAACATGAAGAACGATTCAATCACGTTGGAAGTTCTACCTAAATCACTCGATGAGGAAGTAGCAGCACATATGGTACGTGGATTTGGCGGAGTTATTACACAACTAACTCAAGAGCAAGCTAACTATATTAACGTGTCGGTTGAAGGGCCGTTCAAAGTTGATTCCTACAAGTATTAATATCCCGCTGTCCTAATATTCAGGATGGTTTTCACCCATCCTGAATATTTTATCGATTACCCTAAAACCTTTAATCTACGTGTTATATAGCAATGAACAGAGATCAACGATTTAGTTTTGAATTCTTCCCGCCAAAAACAGATGCCGGCAAAGAAAAACTTAAGCTGGTTAGCGCCGAGCTCAACGCACTGGGCCCGGACTTCTTCTCAGTAACTTACGGCGCCGGTGGCTCGACCCGAGCCAATACGAAAGACACCGTCATTTCGATGAATGCGGCAGGGATATCAACGGTTCCACATTTATCCTTTGGCAATGACGATGAACAAGTCATTCTCGATCTACTTAGAGAATATAAAGCGGCGGGAATATCTCGAATCGTCGCTCTTCGAGGTGACGTTCCTTCAGGCATGGGGGCTCAAAGGTTAATATATGCAGAGGAATTGGTACAATTTATTCGTGACCATACCGGCGATCACTTCCAGCTCGAGGTGGCCGCTTATCCAGAGGTACACCCTGACGCTAGCGGTCCAGAAAATGACATAGAATTTCTAAAACGAAAATTTGATGCAGGGGCAAATAGTGCAATTACTCAATACTTTTATAACGTCGAAGCCTATTTTTATTTTGTTGAACAGTGTCAAGAAAATGGTATTGATAGGCCGATTTATCCAGGAATAATGCCAATTACAAACTATCATAATTTGGCTAGGTTCTCTAAAAGTTGCGGCGCAGAAATACCTCGATGGATCTGTCAGCGCCTAGAGAGTTTTGGCAACGATAGTGAAAGTGTTCAAGAATTTGGCATTGAAGTTGTAACACAACTCTGCCAAAGACTTTTGGCCGAGGGGGCACCAGGGATTCATTTTTATACAATGAACCAGGTTGAACCCAATCGACAAATATGGAAAAATCTTGGCATCTAGCTTTTGTAGCTACTCAACATATAAAACCACTGATTAAACAGACTGTAAGTTATGCGCATCAGCAGAATATACACTCAAGCGACTTTACAGGCATCTCAATCGGTCGAGCTGGAAGAAAAACCTAGCCACCACCTTAGTAAAGTTCTTCGGCTAAAAGTCGGTTCTGACGTTATTCTTTTTAATGGTGATGGCTACGATTATTCTGGTCATATTAACGCGATTGGGAAGAAATCTGTTGGTATATATATTGATAGCAGAGAGATTAAACATAGTGAATCATCACTCAAGATTCACTTAGGCGTGGCTGTCTCAAAGGGGGATAGAATGGACTGGATTATTCAAAAATCCACTGAGCTTGGTGTTGACGAGATCACCCCACTTCTGACTGAACGAACTGAACTTAAGCTCAAAGGCGACAGGAAGGAGAAGAAACAGCATCACTGGCAACAAATTGCTATCAGTGCCTGTGAGCAATCTGGACGAGCCCAGCTACCATCTATTAATCGGATCCAACACCTTTCTGAATGGATCCAGACAATAAAAGCGACAAGAAAGTTCGTTTTACACCATCGCTCTACAGCGCTATTAAACAGCAACGATGATGTTAGTTCTGCTTGCTTATTAATAGGACCAGAAGGCGGGCTCAGTGAAGACGAAATTGCGTTGGCAGAGCATTATCACTTCGATGCCCTGCAGCTAGGGCCGCGAATATTGCGAACAGAAACAGCGCCATTAGCCGCTATTAGTATTTTGCAGCACCATTGGGGGGACATGTGAATACGCTAAATAACAGTAAGTATCTGTTTCTGAATATATTCTATATTGGGAATAATAGCGGGCTCACCGCTGACTAACACCCGTGCCGATTCTGAGGGACCCGGGACACTGTGCTCATCGATTGCTACCTCGCCGGCATTCACGCGCATTGACCGAGGCACACCTGCCGTTACAACACCACAAAAAGGTAATAGTTCGGAGTTCACAAAACCATTGAGAACAGCTATACGCCTATCACGAGTCGCTGGGATTTCCCTATCTTGATTGATGATTTCAAACGATACCAGTGGGATGTCAATGTTACGCCATGAAAATGTACCTAAAAACCAATCAGGCATATGACTCATTGAGACGGGCTCAATGAAAGCAATGATTTCCGCAACTGCGACATTTGGCAGCACTAACTGTCTGTCAGCCATCGGAATTAATAATGTTGCCAGCTCATTGGAGTCAGCAGTTGTGCGAACTTCAGCAATCATTCATTTTCCTCACTAGTTTTTATATGTATTCCATTATCGATATATCGATAGCCGCTTCAAAAACTCAAAGCATTTCGCAGGGAAGCGGCTATTTTTTCCGGAGTGCCATGACAACTGAACTCATCCACTTTAAGGGCAATCGCAGGCATATTAGGACGCCGACAAATTTCTGCTAATCACACCAAAAAGGCTAGGTGAAAATCCACAGACACTCGACAGCCAATGTCATAATTATAACTGCCCAGACGTTGTCGCAGTAAGAGCCTGAATGATATTGAGTAACTCAGTTTCCTGATAGGGCTTACCCAGGTATTCATTCACGCCTAATGCCAGAGCCCGATCGCGATGTTTTTCGCCGGTTCTCGAGGTGATCATAATAATGGGGATATCTTGCAGACGGCTATTGTGGCGAATACGACTAGCAACTTCAAATCCGTCCATCCTCGGCATTTCAATATCCAGCAGCATTACATCCGGAATCCGATCAAGGTCCTGTAATTGCATGACTGCATCAACTCCGTCCTTTGCCAGCAGCACATCCATCCCATGTCGCTCCAGCAGACGGGAAGTAACTTTGCGCACTGTCACAGAATCATCGACCACCATCACCACCAAACCATCATCATCGTCCGGAACTTTAATTTTTGGCAGTTGAAGATCGTCATAAATAGTCGACGCGTCCGCACGAATTAACGCCAGTAAATCCAGAATAACAACGACGTTACCATCCCCTAGCACGGTAGCGCCTGATAAGCCCTGCACCGCACTAAATTGTGGCCCCAAGGGTTTAACAACAATCTCCCGTGAGCCCATCAAACTGTCGACTTGGACAGCTATGGCATGTTCACCCCCTCGAACTAGCACGACAGGTAGTGGCGTAGAATGACCCTCTAGACTAGGAGTTTCGCCTCTGTTTAGCAGCCCCCCCATATAGCGTAACGTGTAAGGTTGTCCCGCATATTCGAACAATGGCGCATCCGGCTGATAATAGGCCTCGAGCTCAAATGGACTGACACGGACAATACCCTCAATGGTATTTAAGGGAATCGCATAGCTGTCGCCACTGACGCTAACCATTAAGGCTCGGTTTACAGAAACAGTAAATGGGAGGCGAACTGTAAAACGTGACCCTTTGCCGGCGACGGACTGTATATCCATCGATCCACCCAATTGCTTAATTTCACTGTTAACAACATCCATTCCGACGCCACGCCCTGATATCTGAGTCACCTCTTCTGCCGTACTAAAACCTGGCTGTAGAATAAATTGAGCAATTTCATGATCGGCTAAATTTGAATCAGGCATCATTAGCCCACGGTCAATCGCCTTCTTTTTTACCGCATCGAAATTAACACCAGCCCCATCATCACTGAGGCTGAATACAATTTCACCGCCCTCTCGCAAAAGATCCAGCGTCACGCTACCTCTTCTCGGCTTTCCAGCAGCATCACGCTCATCGGTCGACTCGATACCATGGTCGACTGCATTGCGAAGCATATGCTCAAGTGGAGAGACCATTCTATCCAATACCGTACGATCGAGTTCGCCTTCGATGTTACTGAGATGAAAATCAACTTTTTTGCCGAGCTCACCACTGACCTGACGAATAATTCTTCGCAGTCTCGGAACCATTTTAGAGAAAGGGACCATGCGCGATCGCATCAGCCCCTCCTGCAAGTCAGTATTGATTCGCGACTGTTGAATCAACAATGTTTCCATGTCGCGGGATTTTTCTGCGAGAGTACTCTTGATATCGACCAAATCCGAGGATGATTCCAACAGCGATCGCGATAATTGCTGCAATTGGGAATATCGATCCATTTCTAACGGATCGAAGCCTTCTGAGCCCTCAATTTCAACCTGTTCTTGGCGATAGAGGATCTGTTGCTCAGTTTCCATATCGAGCCGCCTGACCTGCTCTTGCAATCGATCTACGGTTATCTGCATATCATCAAGGGAAGCGACTAATTCGGATATTTGCTCTTCTGCACGACCTCGAGAGATTGACGTTTCACCGGCAAGATTAACCAGCTCTTCTAGCAACTGTGCAGATACCTTGACCATTTCCTGTGGCGCTTTTTTTATCGCAGGGTCTACCGCTAGCGAAACTGCCTCTAATGGTGCAACAGACCTGGGGAAACTGACTTTAATGGGGTCAACATCTTTCAAAACAGCTATTTTATCCGGAGCGCTTTCAGCCTCGGGAAAGCCCTGTTTAGTATTGTCGGACTCTAATTCACACACCGCCGATTCTTCAACCCGAGCATCTGGAATTAAATCGCTCAGTTCGCGACTCACTTCCCGATCGAGTTCGTCCGACGTTTGCGATGAAGGTTTAAGTTCATCGACTGTTATATCGACTGCAAGGGGACCTTCTATTGTCGCTTCAGAAGCGAACTCCTCAACACTGTCAGCGTCGATTGGAATGAACGCACCATCAATATTTTGCTGCCCTTCATCGATGCCAGTACCTGATTTAATAGCTGCTATCTGCTCAATCAGCTGATCTTGATAGCGCTGACAAGACACCAGAGTGTTTTCGTCTATCTCACCATTTTTTCCTTCCAGATGGGCCAAAGATGTTTCAAAGTTGTGACTCAAATCGCCTAGCGAAGTTAGTCCGGCTAGCCGAGCGCCCCCCTTTAGCGTATGTAAGATCCGAAGCATATCGTCAAAATACTCCCGTTTGTCACGCTCAACGCTCCAACTATGAATAGTCTCATCAATATTTTCTAATAACTCATCTGCTTCTTCTAAAAATATTTCAAGGATTTCACGATCAATATCGTCATCGCTATCTTGGGTAAAAACAGACTGTCGATTCCCAGCCGACGATACATTCCCAAATTTCCCGTTGCCTGCAGTAACCGGCTCCTCGACCAACTCTGCCATCACCGGGGTAATCTGCTTTGAATTCAATACTTCTGGAAGATCGTGGAAAGTTTGCTCATCGGTATCGACGCTGGTGGCCGCAGACTCTGCATCTTCGCCTGCAGATTTGGCGATCGCTGCGTCTGATTTTCCCGGTTGATCCGATTCAGAAGAATCGCCAGCGATGACTGTCCGCCCAATGACATCAGCGAAATCGTCATCAACTATCGCCGAGTTCGCCATCAACTCCGCGTCCTCTGACAACACCGCTATCAGTGTGTCGCCATCAAATTCTCCAAGCAACGCATCGAAATCATCATCGGCGACAACTGCATGATCATCTGACTCGGTTTCATTAGCCTCTGCTGGCGGTGAGATCACCTTCTCATCAGTGCCATCGTTCGCTGCCGACTCAACAGTAAGAAATTGGAAGTTTTCAATATCGCTTAGTAGAGGCCTATTAAATGTGGGCGTTTGCTGTCCAGCAATTTGATCCAACATGTCAATTAAGCAATCATTTCCATTTTCAGCCAATCGGAAAAAATCGTCTGAGGGGTGACCGTTTTCTTGTGCGGCACCACGCCTGTAAAATATTTGAAGTACCTTTCCAAATTCTACCGGGCCGGACATATTGACCGAAGCAGCATGCTTAACAAAGTCATTCATTGATTGTTGAAAATGACCAAGTTCCGAAAGATCGTAATCTCCCTGCTGCCACAGCACTAACTTGCCGGATATTTCTATAATCAGATCGAGGCTAGTTGTCAAAAAATTATTGAGCGCCTCCGGTGGTATACCTTTTTCTTCCGCTTCTGTATCTATGATCTTCGCTATCCGATACTCAAGTAGTGACTTAAGCTGGGCGGTATAATGATCGACGTCTGAAAAAGGCTGCAGCGGTGAAGAGGCGAGTTGCTCTATGCCGGCCTTTAGATAGAGAGAACCCCTCTCCAGTAATGCAAGTAATTCCTCATCGACTTTTAACTGACTAGCACGCAACTCTTTAACCGTATGTTCTAGTGGCGTCACGATAGTAACAACTGGCGTTATCCCAGCCATATTGGCACTACCTTTTAACGTATGTAATGCGCGCTGTAGTTCATCTGTTAATTCTGCAGGGCCTGCCAAATCGCGGCAATGAGAAATAAAATCGTCTAACACCTGACCATGAGCAGCAGCTTCCGTGGCAAAAATTTCCAATAATTCGCCATCCATAGTCTCACTAAATAACGACGCCATAACATTGTCAGCTGATTTTTGTTCAGCCTCGCCTGAGGCTTCTTCTATAAGCTGCTCTGCTATAGTGACTGCATCAGTACCTGCCCCATCGGCTAAAGTCGGGGCTATAACGTCTTCGGGCTCAAGCAACGGATCCTGTTCATCGCTAAACGCTGAGGCTCTATGAATGATCGACAGCAGCAGTGATTTGTCTAGGTCCGTGCCATGCTCATAGGCGTCAACCCATATAGGAATTTCATGCCGGGCTTCGACAATTAAATTCAACCTAGGGGCATCCATTGTTATTGAACCCTCCAAGACTCGATTCAACATATTTTCAATCGACCAAGCCAAGTCACCCACGTCGCTAGCACCGACCATTCGCCCGCTGCCTTTCAATGTGTGAAAGGCCCGCCGAGCGACATTACCCAGTTCTTGGTTGCTATAATTATCATTCCATTGCAGCAGGCATTGATCAATTTCTGCAAGAACCTCAGCAACTTCTTCGACGAAAATTTCTAATATCTCGGGGTCAATTTCATCAGCTAAACGTTTTTCATCGCTGATAATCGGATATCCTAGCTCCGCAACACTTGTGACTGCAACCTCCAAGATATTGCGTTCTTCGGCGTCGCCTAGACTGTCTAGACGTTCGAGATAATAATCGACGGAGGTGATTGCATCGGCTAGTTTATCGAGTTGCTGCCAATCGGCAAAAGAACTTTCTGTGAGTAGTCTGCCTGTAATATATCGTCCGCAAGACAGCAACAAGTCTGGCGCTCTCGCCAAGGGTATCATTCGTAAACTACCAGCAATATTTGCCAACAGCTCTGGTATTTGCTTTAAACATTGTTGATCCCCTTGAGTAGCAACAAATTTAATGATCGCCTCCCGTACATGTTCTAGCCCCTGGCGAGACTCACGTATAACAGAGCTAAAAGCTTTATCAAGCTGTTGCTGAGCCTCCTCACTGTCATTAAATAACTCCCTGCTGTTATTTAGCTCTGGGATATCGGCAGGCCGTAAGTTCGCTTCCAAATCGACAATTTTATTTTTGACATCGTCCAGCCATTCGTCATCGATCGAATAGGCGTTTTCCGAGGCGACAGTCAAACAATGATGAATTTTTTTTAATTTTCTAAGCGATGCCACCATGCCCAGCATAGCCATTGCGTCATCGATCGCTTTTAGCCTTACCATTATTGAAGGCATGGTGAAAAGAAGATTACTTACATCAAGCACATCTCTCACAGACACCAATTCTCGAATCAGCGCTTGAGTTACTAAATCCTTAGCAATGTTATCAGCCGCTGTCATTTTTTTGTTACTGAATTCACCCTCCACAATCAAGGAAGATGCTAGCGAAAACTCGGATTTAGCCTCTGAAATAAACCGAGAGGTTGATTGACTTCGAGCAACATAATAAAGCAGATTTCTGACAAGATCTTCCGGTGGTGCCTGATGCATCCCCAAAGCACCTGATTCGACCAGTGATTTTACCTGCCGGTCAACTTGGCGTAGTAACATTTTGATCGCGACACTGATCTCAATCGAACCATTCAGCAAACCTTCCAACACCGCTATACATATCTTCCACAGAGCTTGTGGCGGGAACCCTTTGCTGAGCTTCACCAATCGGGCACAAACTTTTGCCAGATAGTTCAGATTATTTTTGACATCATTTCCACGAATTACACCCAACAACGCAACCTGAAACATTTGCCGTAGTTTTTGCGCAATCTCTATCAGTTCACTATCAGGAATGGACAACTGATCGTTGTCAATCGCCTGAGTTAAACCACTAAGATCCGGCGCGAACAGAACAGTTTCTGAGAGCAAATGCTCACCCCGGGCTGCCCGTAGGTCATTCAAAACTGGGATTAGCATCGCAGGTAAGCGGTGGCGAGATAGCTTTACCTGCTCAAGATATAGTGGGCATTGAGTAATCGCGTTTTGCAACACAACCAAGGCATCTTCAATGTGACTACTGTGAATATTTTGCTGAATCAGCCCGTCGGCCAACGCTTCCATTTCTTCGGCTAGAAGCGCTGCGTCAGGGAACTCGACCATTTGCAAAGTCCGATGTACCTGGTGAATATGCGAAAGAAAAAATCGCAAGTTAGAATCATCATCTCGATTAATGATGAACGCTTCGAGTGACAGAGACGCCTGCTTTAGCGTCTCATCTATCTCTCCAGTCACCCAATCCAGCGCGATAAAATCCTGACGCTCACTCATAAATATACAACCTTGTAGTTGGTCATGTGCTAGCAGCCGATATCTAAAACCAACCGTTCATGCTCAGCTATTATTGCTATTTCTAGTATATGCCTGCGCCGTTCGATTAGTACTTCGGCTCATCAAAAGGTATTTCCAACCCATTGGCTCTCCCGGAGCAATAAGCAGTAAGCCATTGGGTTTTAAACACTTTGCCAAAACATCCAAAACTTCTAGCTGTACTTCATAACGGAATTGCATCAATACATTCCGACAACAGATAGCATCCATTTCAAATTCAGGAGCGATATTGAGCTCTAGGATACTATTTCGCATAAAACATATTCTATGCCTCAAGTCGGCTGCGACTTCATAGCGAACATCAGTAAGTCGGAAAAATGCTTGTTTTTCATTGCTGGCAACATTCCATCCAAGTATCGCTGCGAATAACAACCTTCTTTAGCGACGGCTACCACCGTCAAAATAATATCAGCGCCGTCACGAACAAAAGCGGAGTTCCTTCATAAACACTCTACAGACCAGGTGCATCCACTCTACGAGTCCATCCGGCACCGCACTTATCTGTCGATACGTATTAATCGTAGTTTATAATGTCAGCCTTTCACATTCGAAGGTTCAAGCCCTTCCGAAAATTGACGGAGGCTGAAAAAAATCGCTAAGCGCTTCCAGAGTAGTTTACCTGCGAACATATTCTTCGATACTGAATTCAGGCAGGTCATCAAGTCCGCCGGAGAGCATCTGTCATTTTTCCTCATTGTAAAAAAAGTCACACTTTCAACGATTACAGATAAATCAATCAACTACAGCTAATGCAGCCTTTGACTCGGCTACCTCAACCGCCCCGTCGTAAATTTTTTGTACGTGCCCAAGCTCAACTATGGAACCATTTTCGTCGGGTAGCTTGAAACCTGCCACCGATTCACGTAATTCGTTAGCCATGCCCGCAAGGTTACCAATTGATTCGGCTGTTGCCGTTGTGCCGGAAGACGTTTGTGTTGTGATTTCTTGAATAACATTCATCGTATTAGATATATGACCCGCGGAAGACGCTTGCTGACGCGCAGCGTTGGAGATGTTTTGAATCAGCTCCGCTAATTCTTGAGATACTTTTTCGATTTCTTCCAGTGCCGTTCCTGCGTCTTGAGCAAGACGCGCGCCCCGAACAACCTCTGCGGTAGTTTGCTCCATCGAAATAACAGCCTCGTTAGTATCAGACTGAATAGTTTTAACCAGCGCTTCAATCTGCTTAGTCGCTGCGGAGGAACGCTCTGCCAATCGCTGCACTTCATCCGCGACTACCGCAAACCCTCGTCCCGCATCTCCTGCCATCGACGCTTGAATAGCGGCATTCAGAGCCAGAATATTTGTTTGGTCCGCAATATCGTTAATCAACGATACGATATCGCCAATTTCTTGTGAAGATTCACCTAATCGCTTAATTCTTTTCGATGTTTCCTGAATTTGCTCACGGATGTTATCCATACCGTTTATGGTATTCTGCACAACTTCTGCACCGGTGTTTGCGATCGCTACTGACCGTTCGGCAACGCCCGATGACTCCGAGGCGTTTGAGGATACCTGATCAATGGTGACTGCCATTTCGTTGACAGCCGCCGACGCACCGGCAATTTCCTGTGCTTGGTGCTCGGATGCCTCTGCCAGATGCAGTGCCGTGGACTGCGTTTCCTGAGCTGCGCCGGATACTTTTACCGCGGTATCATTTATCTGAGAAACTAGAATTCTTAACTGATCGATAGTGAAGTTAATCGAATCAGCGATTGCTCCGGTAAAGTCCTCGGTTACCGTTGCCGTAGTCGTCAGGTCACCGTCGGCGAGATCGGCTAACTCATCAAGTAAACGCAGAATCGCTGTTTGGTTTCGTTCATTGGTCTCTCCAGTTTCGCGAAGTCGGTACTGGGTGTTACGGAAGGTCTGGATACCGATCATTGCTAAAGAAAATAAAGTGATTGCGACAAATATCAATGCCCGAGGCCCAGTTATGGTCCGCTCACTTTCAAGCACGGTAATTTTCTCGGCTAATTTACTGGTAGCTTCCATCACCTGAGGTGAATCAACCACAATTTCGTTTGCCGCTGTTCGGGCTTTTAAAAGATCTGGAGATGCCTGAAAAATTCCGTCCACAGAGCCACTAACAAATTCGAACAACTTATTAATTTCTTCCAATGAATCCTTCGCATCACCATCGGTTACGCGGGAAATACCCATGGCCTTGTTGCCCTGCAGCATACCATTCAGCACTGAGCCAAATAGGCTCGCATCAAGATTAAACTGGTCAGCAGCTTCAGTTGCTCCGCCACCCCCTTGTAACATCTTGTCAACGTTCCGCGCGATACGCTCTGCCAGCCACGATTGGCGCTGAGCAACTGCAACCTGATCCGCTGGCGCTTTGTTGACCAGCAAGATCTCCACAACATTGTTGTATTCTGCCTGCAATTCTGGAATCGAATCATTCAACGTTTTGGCAACTTCATGCAGAAATAAGATACGTTCGCGGTTGTCAACGACTGTTGAAGAGGCGGTATTGACGTTTTGCCAAAGTCCGTCGAGCTCACTCAGCTCAGCAACCAACAAACGCTGGGGAGATGGCAATAAAGCATTACCATTTTTCAATATCCCGATGGTTTGGTTAAAATGATTTCGTGATTTTGACAATTCATCAAAAGCTGCAGCCTCACCGGCCGTCGCACGGCGGGAGCTTGTCGATATCTGCTGCGAGAGGATCCTCAGCTCACCCGTTAGCTCTAGATAGCGAGCATCATAGCCGGCGTCTCTGACTACGAGATAAGCACTCACGCTGGCACCAATAATACCGGCGACCATCAAGAACAGGAAAAAGCTTATGGCTCGGTTTGTGGGCAGCTTACCTGCCGCGCCTCTTGTTTTAGCATTCATGCCGGGTCTCTCCGCTGCTAGCTGTGGTTAACTAAAGCTATTGACTACAAGGTTAAAAATAGAACGACTGTCCACTAGTTGGCTGCCGCATTAAAAAATTCTGCGTTTTTTGCCAGTTTAAACGGACTAAAAACTGACCAAACTTCATCATTATGTTGATATGATCCGGCTAAAAATGGCTTTAAAGGAGCTACGCTTTCGGGGGTTTCATGACTGAAGTTTTCCGTCGGTATATGCTGCATACCATAAACCTCACTAACTATTAATCCGCTGTAAAGGTCCCCCAATTCCAACGCCAGAACCCTCCGACTTTTACGGCTACCCAAACTGCTTCCGAAAAAATTTTCTAAATCGAATAGAGGCAACAAGCGACCGCGAACGTTGGCGACACCACGCACCCAGGGCTGTACGCCGGGAAGGCGAGTAGCGGCAGGCTGCGCGAGAATTTCGACAATTTCGCCCATCGGTGCAACAAATCGATGGCCAACTAGTCTGAACCCAATACCCGACCATTCCGGTTTGCTGTTTTTCTGTGCCGGCAACCCCTGAGCAGCAGCGACACTTCGCTGGGCAATATCCAGCAATGTTGCAAACGGCTCTATTGAACTACCCATATCAAAAGATTCCCTTTAGCCCAACACATCAGATATCGTATTGAGTAGCGCGCTGTCTTCAATGGGTTTCGTCAGATAACCCTTAGCTCCCTGGCGCTGACCCCAGAGACGGTCCGTTTCTTGGTCTTTAGTAGTGACAATAATAACTGGAATATGACTCGTGCTGGCATTTTTACTGAGCTGGCGGGTTGCCTGAAAGCCATTTAATCCGGGCATAACAATATCCATCAATACTACATCGGGTAACGTTTCTTTAGCTTTAGCAACGCCATCTTCGCCGCTGTCAGCCGTAATCACCTCGTACCCGTGTTTATCCAATATTTTCGTCATTCTATGGGTTTCCGTCGGCGAATCATCAACGATTAAAACTCGAGCCATACATCCTCCACCCTTACTACATCTTCATGCCTGATTTTATTACTCGGATTACTAATCACAGCTCTACCCCACATGAGCTTCAATTGCACCTATAAGCTCATTTTTACTGAAAGGCTTGGTTAGGTATTCATCTGAACCAACAATACGCCCCTTAGCCTTATCAAATAGCCCGTCCTTACTGGACAACATAATAACTGGGATTTGTTTAAATTCGCTGTTATTTTTAATCAAGGCGCAGGTCTGATAGCCATCTAACCGTGGCATCATAATATCGACAAAGATAATATTTGGCTTGGTATCAGCTATTTTAGCCAATGCATCAAAACCATCGGTAGCAGTAATCACCTCACAACCTACCTTCTTCAGCAACGTCTCCGCCGTCCGACGGATTGTTTTACTGTCATCGATCACCATGACCTTTAGATTTTCAAAATTCCCTTCCATACCTACAGCCTTTATTAGCAATGTTCAATCTTGTTAAACTACAGCGCCTCCCTCTCCGGGAGCCCTGCCCATAAATAATTAATACTGTCTCAGGCTTTATCGATAAATCTAAAATAAATAGCGTAAAATTCCGCCACAGCGCCTTATCACCTGAGCCTTGATTTGTCAGCATTAGCAACGTACCGTGTCGCTAACATCAGTATAGAAGCCGATTGTCATATCGCCTACTCCTATAAGTGAGAAGCAGCTAGCAACTTTAAGTATAACTCAGCGTTATTGTCGGCCGATTGAGTCATTTTGTGAGAAAACAATGAAAATACGTCTCGGCGTGGTGATGGACCCGATTGAATCCATCAATATTAAAAAAGATACAACCATGGCTATGCTGTGGGCGGCGAGTGATCGCGGATGGCAGCTCAGCTATATGAGACAACAGGACCTTTACCAGTCAGGCGGGGAGCCAAGGGCCAGAGTCCGCCCGCTCGAGGTTTTCAGGGATACTGACGACTACTATCAGCTTGGAGAGGCGGAAGACATCAACCTCGGCGAACTTGATGTAATTCTGATGCGCAAAGATCCACCTTTTGATAATGAGTTCATTTATAGCACGTATATTCTGGAAGCCGCAGAAAGACTCGGCACTCTCGTTGTCAACAAACCTCAAAGCCTTCGGGACTGCAATGAAAAAATGTTCGCCACTCAGTTCCCAGAATGCTGCCCACCATTAGTCGTCAGCCGCGACAATGAAATACTTCGCGATTTTCATCGGCAGCACAAAGACGTCATTTTCAAGCCCCTTGACGGCATGGGTGGAACATCGATTTTTCGAGTCAAAGAAAACGACCCCAATCTGGGCGTCATTCTCGAAACACTGACTGATTTCGGGGGACAATCAATTATGGCTCAGCGCTTTTTGTCAGATATCACTAAGGGCGACAAACGCATCTTGTTAGTTGACGGAGAGCCTGTAGACTATTGTCTGGCACGGATACCCTCGCAGGGAGAAACCCGCGGCAACCTAGCTGCTGGTGGCACCGGTCGAGCACAACCAATAACGGAGCGCGACCGCTGGATTGCGAATCAGGTTGGCCCAACACTCAGGGAAAAAGGGTTACTCTTCGTCGGCATCGATGTCATTGGTGATTATCTCACTGAGATCAATGTTACCAGCCCTACCTGCGTGCGCGAAATTGACAACGCATACGACTTGGATATCGGCGGATCGTTAATGGACGTCATCAGTCGTAAATTAGCGGGTAGTCAGTAGCAAGACTCTAAACTAGTTTAGCCTTGCCGGCTAAACTGTTATTACGCTGATAGTTACATCCCAGAAATCTGGAATAATAGGCACATGGCGCTGGCAATCAATAACTATGCTCGCATAGCAGGACAGGGCTTTAATCATGATCGGCTCGGGTTTGCATTCTGCCTTGCCTTGGCACTTCATGCGGCGTTTATACTCGGAGTTAGTTTTAATCGCGAGGAGCGGCAAACCGCCTCATCAAAACTTGAAATCACCCTAGCCCACCATCGCAGCGAAAAAGCGCCTGAGAAAGCTGACTTCCTCGCCCAGAATAATCAGGAAGGTAGTGGCAAACTTGAAGAAAAAGCGATGCTCACTGCTACGGAGATAGCTGATTATCAGGACACGCAAATTCGCCAGATAGATCAGCCCTCGCGCAGCCAAAGCGAAGCGCGCGTAGCGGCCAATCCGGAATTGACTACCTCTGCCGACAGCAAATTCACCAGCATCCAACGACAATCACAGGACCCATCTGCAGAGCACAACCAGCAACAACAAGACGATATGTCGATGGAGCAGCGCAACAAAGAGATTGCCAGCCTTGAAGCAAAGTTGGATATACAGGAATACGCTTATGCGAGACGCCCCCAGATTCGCCGCCTAACGTCGGTGGCGACGAAGCAGGCCGATGACGCTCTGTACTTAAACAACTGGCGAGCCAAAGTAGAAGCCATAGGCAACCAACACTACCCAAGTCAGGCCAAGCAAAAACAACTTTTCGGTGATTTACGGATGGTTGTCTCATTATTACCTAACGGCGATGTTTACCAAGTAAAAATCCTGAAGTCTTCAGGACATAAAATCCTCGACCAAGCCGCCTTGAAAATTGTTCATTTGGCAGCTCCCTATGACGCATTCCCAAGCCAGATGCAAAAAGAGGTTGATGTCTTGGAAATCATCCGTACCTGGCGCTTTCATAAAAATAAACTGTCTGCGAGCACGTAAACTCCAACATTGATAGTTGAGTCGGCCTGTCCAGATTCACGGTAGGATTTTTTCAACACGCAAATGAACCAAAACCCTCAATAACAATAGCATCAACGTCTTAAAAATCTGAATTATCCACCCGATAAACCCTAATTAAGACCTTGTCATCCTCCAGCAACGCCCCAATAATAACGTCATGGATATATTAACCACCAGTTCTAGTCTTAAAGATCATTTTCTGATTGCACTGCCTGCATTGAATGATGGCATCTTCGCCAATAGCATTACGTATATCTGTGAACATAACGAGTACGGAGCCATGGGAATTGTCATTAATCATCCGCTAGACTTGTCCCTCGGTGACGTTTTTCATCAACTTGATATCGAAAATGTCTCGCGTGATCACCCGGGCCAGATACTTTCAGGCGGACCCGTTCATATGAATCGCGGTTTTATTTTGCATCGGCGCACTGACGATAAGTGGGACTCAACCGTCCATGTTTCCGACCAGATAGCTCTCACTACATCACAAGATATTCTCAGTGCCATTGCCCACGACCACGGCCCCAGTGATAGCCTGGTTGCTTTAGGTTATGCGGGCTGGGAAGAGGGGCAACTAGAGCAAGAACTCGGTGAGAACGCTTGGTTAACTCTGCCGGCGGACAGCAACATTATGTTCAATACACCGATCGACCAAAGAGCAGCGGCCGCTGTCGCTAAAATAGGCGTCGATCTGGCGTTAATTTCTCCTCTCGCCGGTCATGCTTAAACAATGCCTGATCATCGTAGGGGCAGCGCAGCTTTCAATAATGTTTTGTGTTTTGACTTTGGCACTAAATCGATCGGCTTAGCCATTGGACAATCTATTACCAATACGGCAAACCCACTCACCGAACTAAAAGCGAAAGACGGAGTACCTAACTGGGAACAAATCAAGAAAATTATCGACGAATGGCAACCTGATTTATTGCTCATTGGACTACCACTGAACATGGATGGCAGCTTTTCAGAATTAAGTCGACGGGCAAAAAAGTTTGCTAATCGCCTACATGGCCGTTTCGGCTTGCCGGTTTCGATGGCAGATGAGCGCTTAAGCAGCTATGAGGCGAAAGGAGAAATCATCCAGCAAACAGGCTCCCGTGATTTCAAACGAAATAACGTTGACAGCCTAGCAGCTAAAATTATTCTGGAAAGTTGGTTAATCCAACCCGACTTACTGTCTCCGAATGATTAACCTGCGGTAGCCATAGCTAACAACCATACTTAGTCCCTTTGTCATTTTCAGCATCGTCCTCGAGTGACAGTCCTCCCACCGCATGATTTGCATGGTACAAATTACCGTCGTCCGCCAATTTAATCATTAGTCGCAAATCATTAGAGGAGTCTGCATGGGAGAGCGCATCTTCATAGGTTATTTCTCCAGCACTGAATAATTCAAACAATGCCTGGTCGAAAGTTTGCATCCCCATTTCGTTTGATTTAGCCATCACCTCTTTCAAGGCATGAACATCCCCTTTTCGAATCAAATCCTGCGCCAGCGGCGTATTCAACAGTACTTCGATACATGCCCGTCGCCCCTTGCCGTCAGGAGTAGGTATAAGCTGCTGCGCAACGATAGCACGGAGATTTAGTGATAAATCCATCCATAGCTGACGATGACGATCCGCCGGGAAGAAATGTAAAATTCGATCGAGTGCCTGGTTGGCGTTGTTTGCATGTAATGTACATAAACAGAGATGACCGGTCTCCGCAAAGGTAATGGCATGCTCCATCGTTTCGCGAGAACGCACCTCGCCGATCACGATGACATCCGGTGCTTGCCGCAGCATATTTTTCAAACCAACTTCAAAACTCTCCGTGTCAATACCCACTTCTCGCTGGGTAACAATACAACCCTCATGCTGATGAATGTATTCGATAGGGTCTTCAACAGAAATAATATGACCTTTCGAATTTCGATTTCGGTGACCAACCATTGCCGCCAACGATGTTGATTTACCCGCACCCGTCGCGCCAACAAAGATCACTAGGCCACGTCTGGTCATCGACAGCTCTTTAACGATTTCAGGTAACCCGAGGTCCTCGGTACGCGGAATCGTTGTTTCAATACGCCGCAAAACCATACCTGCCAAATTACGCTGGTAAAATGCACTTGCCCTGAATCGACCAATACCTCGTGCACTGATAGCAAAGTTACATTCTTTCTCGCGAATAAAACTTTCTCGCTGGCTTTCAGTCATAACCCCCAGAACAGTTTCCCGAGTTTTTTCAGGACTCAATGGA